>Ga0123335_1005998_pt1 | contig 14411 bp, 7 predicted proteins | sample BiotimSIPDNA_2_FD_89707 | JGI IMG/M metagenome (GOLD analysis project Ga0123335, IMG submission 89707) | Anaerobic biogas reactor microbial communites from Washington, USA - Biogas_R2 time_0 SIP DNA | ecosystem: Engineered > Bioreactor > Anaerobic > Unclassified | place: Washington, USA... | reverse complement strand
TTTTTTCATAATTGCTGATATCCGGTAGTCAGGCTCTGCGGGGATGGAACCCGACGGGGAGTAGCCAGGCCCAAAATCCCGGGGCTTGGGCAGCGGCACCCTTTCATAATGCGTAGGGACGGCCGAGCGCATTTACGGCGTTCCGGAGGCGAAGATCGCATCTTCCACCGCTTGCTCGATTCTGAGCAATTCCTCGTGTTCCTCGCGCGCGGTAATACCCGATTCGAAAACTTTGCGCCTTGCCGATTCTGCTTTTCTTTCCCGGTCCGCAGCGAGATATCGCGCCACCCCTTCCGCAATCCCGCCGAAGCGCGCAACGAGCCGCGGGAGAAGCGCGATTCCCCCGTTGTTAACCACATAATTCACAATCGCCGTGGCTATGATTTCCCTGCGCAGAGGGTGCTCGCGGAACCAATCGCGACAACGTGCGCGCAGCGGCACCGGGAAGTATGCCTCGAGAAACGGCTGCGCCTCCGCACTGTCCGGCAGAGAGCTGTGCAGGACCCTCTGGTATCCCCACATCTTCGTGTATCCGAGAAGCTGGGCAAGAACCGGGCGAGGCAGGCCGCGCGCCTTCCTGCTGTTCTGCTGCAGTAATTCGCGTCCGGGGATATCCCGGTGCGACGCATCGATGATTCCCGCGAGTTTCATCTCCTCGATGAGGCTCACAAACGCGTCGTACGCTTCGGCGCTGCGCAGCCCGTCAAGGGTCAGGGCCCGCGACTGCCGGCGGTTGTCGGCAAGGACGAGATCCGCCACCTCTTCCGTCATATCCGCAAGCATCCGGTTGCGCTCTTCTCTGCTCCGTATCACTCCTTTCTTCAGCAGCAGATCCAGCAGTATCTTCAAATTCACTTCATGATCCGAGGCATCGACTCCGGCGGAATTGTCGAGGGCGTCGGTGTTGATCAGCCCACCCTGCATCCAGTACTCGATCCTCCCCTTTTGAGTGAACCCGCGATTTCCGCCTTCTCCCACCACGTGCGCGCGTATCTCGGCTCCGTTCACCCGCACCCGGTCGTTGGCGCGATCTCCGACTTCGGAGTCCGATTCCGAGCGCGACTTCACATATGTCCCTATGCCTCCGTTGTAGATGAGATCCACGGGAGCGGTCAGGATGCGCCGGATCAGTTCTTCGCCGCTTGCGGTCGCGGCATCGATTTCGAGCAGTTCCCTGATCTGTGGAGAAAGAGGGATTTCTCTCGCGCCCCGCTCGAACACGCCGCCTCCTCTGCTTATCGCCGAGCGATCGTAATCCCGCCAGCTCGAGCGCGGAAGCTTGAACAGCCGCTGCCGCTCACGGAAGCTTTTTTCAGGATCGGGATCAGGATCTATGAAGATGGAGCTGTGGTCGAACGCAGCCACCAGCCGTATCGTCCTGCTCTGCAGCATGCCGTTGCCGAAGACGTCGCCCGACATGTCTCCGATGCCGCAGACGGTGAACGGCTGATTCTGTATATCGATCCCGAGATTGAGGAAATGATGTTTGACGCATTCCCACACTCCGCGGGCGGTGATCCCCATCTTCTTGTGATCGTATCCCGTTGCTCCCCCGGAAGCGAAAGCATCTCCCAGCCAGTAGCCGTACTGGAGAGAAATCGCGTTGGCAGTATTTGACAGATGTGCCGTCCCCTTGTCTGCGGCCACTACAAGGTAAGGATCATCTTCGTCGTAGCGCACCACCTCCGGCGGATGGATCACCATTCCGTCGGCGATGTTGTCTGTGAGATCGAGCAGGCCGGAAATGTATTCGGCGTAGCGGTCGGCAAGCCAGGAATCGAGCACCGGAGGCGAGGGCACTTTCCCCTTGAGGACGAACCCTCCCTTTGATCCTACCGGCACGATGATGGTGTTCTTGAGCATCTGGGTCTGCATCAGCCCGAGGATCTCGGTCCTGAAATCGTCGTGACGGTCGCTCCAGCGAATTCCTCCCCGGGCAACCAGTCCGCCGCGCAGGTGAACCCCTTCGAGCCGGTTCGAATGCACATAGATCTCGATCATCGGCGCCGGCGCCCGCATCTTCTCGACCTTTCGGCTGTCGATCTTGATCGAGAAGACAGGCCTTTCCGGAAGCTGAAAGAAGTTTGTGCGCAGCGAGCATCGGATAAGATCATAGATCGCCCGCAGCACTTCGTGTTCAGTAAGACTGACGGCCGACGACAGTTCCGACTGGACGGCTTTCTCGGCCGCCGTGACGGCGTCTCCCCTTTTTCCTGCAGGCGCCGGATCAAAGCGTGCGGCGAAGCAGCGGAAGATCGCCGCGGCGGCCGACGGATTGTTCAGGAAGACGCGGCTCACGGTTTCGACGTTGTATGTCGGCTGTATCTGGAGCAGGTGATTGCGGTACGTCCGCAGCATTTCCACCTGCCGCCACGTAAGTCCCACCGTAAGAATCAGACCGTTGAGTGCATCGTCTGTGGCGCGCCCCTCATCCACCGCCCTAAGCGCCTCGATCAGCCTCTCTTCAGCTTCGCTTATCGAAGGAATGTGGCTTGGCGAGTCGATCTCGTACCTGTAGATGAAGCAGTTGCGGTTTTCCGGAAGCTGAATCGGTATCCGGATCTCGTCCGTAACCCCGAGCCCAAGGTTCTCGAGCGTCTTGAGTGTTCCGGTCAGATCGAGTGCGTGCATCGAGTAGAGGTGAAGAACGAAGCCGCCGCCGTCGCGCGGCACGAGCCTGGCTTCGAGACGAGCTTCCAGGCTGCTGAGCCGGCGCACATCTTCGGGAACCATTTCGGGCGGAGTGATCTCCCGGTACAGTCCCGATCTTGTTTCAGGCGTCACCCAGCGCGTGAAGAGCCGTCTTCCTTCGCGCTCGCCGAACGCCTCCTCGAGCGCCGCCGCAGCCCTGTCTTCCCACGTGGTAATCAGCGGAGTGACAATGCGCCGCGCGGCTTCTTCCTCCAGCGGGTGATCGAGCCGCTGCGAGTCGAAATAAAAGAGGAGCAGGTTGACGGCACCGCAGTCCGCCCGCGTGTGAAACGAGACCGGGCCGAAGGAATCCGAGAGAGCCCTGCGTATGTTCTCTTCCACCCGGTAGGAGTAACGGAGGCGCGAGAACCCGACCGCCAGTACTGCATATCCTGTGCCTTTCCGGATATGAATCACAATCTCCTCGTCGCCGAGCATGAAGGCGATCGGTTCTATGATCGCCTTCAGCTCGGACGGCGGAGCGTAGAACAGCTCACGCATGGGCATGCGGTTGAAGGTTGCAATCAGTTCCCGGTAGACATGCGAATTCTGAAGCGCGCCGCTTTCCCTGATGATCGCTTCTATCTTTTCTTTCAGAATCGGTATCCTGGCCGCGCGCTGCACGAAAGTCCCGCGCGCAAAGCGGCCGAGGATAAGGGAAGCGCCGGCGAACCGGCCGTCTTCGCCCCAGTGGCGCAGGACTATGTAATCGATCGGATCGAGGTGATAGATCGCCGAGGAGTTCTTGCTGAAATCGAGCGCGACGATGCGGGCATCATCGCGCGCAGGCAGGAGGTGCGATTCAGCCTCTTCCATCAAACCCGGAAACACCACCGGGAGGAGTTCCGGATCATGGAAGACGCCGCTGACACTGTCCTGTATCCGCACCATGCGTCCGTCGGCTTCGGCGGAGTAGCGCGCCACTCCGAGAAAGACGTAGTTTTCATCGAGAAGCCAGTCCATGAAGGCTCGGGCTGATTCCACCTCTTCGGATCCGGGTTTGCCACGCAGCTTCGCCGTAATCTCCCTGACCATCGTGACCATCGCATGAAAGTCGTCGATGGCCAGAAACAGTGATTTCAGCACCGAGAAGATCTCGTGCTGCATCCTGCGCAGCCTTTCTTTTGAATCCACCGGCTCGATCTGGAAGTAGCAGTACGATTCCTTGGCGCCTTCTTCTGTGGGCTCTCCCAGCCACACGATCCGCTCCCACTGGCGCCGTACGGAGAAGATCGGGTGCAGCGCGAAAAAGACGCGCAGCCCGGCTCTGCTGAAGTAGTTCTTCAAACTTTCAAACAGGAACGGCGCATCGGGCGTGTGGGTGCGCACCACGGTCGTTTCAAGCGGCAGTCCCGCGCCGCCCCCGGTGGCGAGCGCTTCTGTTTCATCCGGATTGTGCACGGACACGTGGATTCCCGGAGGGCCTTTGAAAAGCTGTGTCGACGGCGGCATTTCGCGCGCGACGAATTGGAAGGCGCGCAGCACCCGCTCTGCGAGGATCTCCGAAGGAAACAGAAACAGGATGCGGTCAGGCGTTTCGGCGAGCAGGACACGCGCAAACGACGCAATGAGCTCCCTGTCTTCCGGCACGGCCCGCTGCTGAAGCTGCCCGAGGACGCCTGCAATGATCCGTTCCCTGCGCTGTGGATCCCGGGTAATCATGTCGGTAAGTCCCTGCCTTCCAGATCGGGGAAACGTGCCGGGCACGCTTCGCGCATTATCTCGTACACGGCTTCGAAGATCTGCTCGCGGCTGGGCTTGGAGAAGTAATCGCCGTCGGAGCCGTACGCGGGCCTGTGTTCCTTTGCGGTCAGGGTGCGCGGCGCACTGTCGAGCCAGTGGAATCCGCCCCCCTCCTCGATTACCCGCTGCATCATGTACGCTGTCGCGCCTCCGGGGCAATCCTCGTCGAGGAACAGGATCCGCCCCGTCTTCTTGAGCGAATCGACGATCACGCCGTTCAGGTCGAAAGGAATCAGGGTCCGCACGTCGATGAGTTCGACCTCGATCCCGACGCCCGAGAGCTGCCCGGCCGCTTCCTGCGCCGGCGCACAGCAGGCGCCGTATGTGACGACCGTAACGTCTCTCCCGGTCCTGATGATTTCCGGCACCCCGAGAGGAATGCTGAATTCCCCTATGTTGTCGGGCATTATTGATCTTTTCCTGTAGGCGTTGAGCACTTCGATGATCAGGGCGCTGTCGTCCGAATCAAATATCGTATTGTAGAATCCTGCAGCCTGGACCGCATCGCGCGGGACGCAGACGTAGACTCCCTTGACCAGGTTGATGATCCCGGCCATCGGCGATCCTGAATGCCAGATCCCTTCGAGCCGGTGTCCCCTGGTGCGTATGATCACCGGACTCTTCTGTCCGCCGCAGGTGCGCCAGCGCAGCGATGCGAGGTCATCCGATATGGTTTCGATCGCATACAAAAGATAATCGAGGTACTGAATGTCGGCGATCGGTTTGAACCCGCGCAGCGCGAGACCTATCGCCTGTCCCACGATGGTTGCTTCGCGGATGCCGGTATCCATGACACGCAGCGCGCCGTACCTGGACTGCAGGCCCGCGAATCCCTGGTTGACATCGCCCAGCCGGCCTATGTCTTCGCCCATTGCCACCAGATGCGGATAGCGCGCGAAAGCGGCATCGAAACAGGCGTTGAGGATTTCGAATCCGGCCTTTGCCGGGGAGTCCGGGGAGTAGACCGGAGATACCGGCCGCTTCCTGAGTGCCGACTCGCACGAGACACTGTACAGATGCGTGTCGTACCGCTCCGAGGCAACGCGCTCCTGCTCTTTCTTCCACGCGGCCAGCTTGCGCTTTGACTCTTCCGGACCGCGGTTCAGGGCGATAAGGGCCTCACCTGCGGCGGCCAGCAGGTCGCGCCGTATAGGATATTTGATATTCCCGAGCGCATCGCTGATCTCTTCCAGCCTGGACGGCTCCGGCGCCGCGTCGGCCGATTCATCGATGATGTCGAGCAGCACATCCCTGTCATTCTGCAAAGGCGTCTGAAACACCGCCCATGCCCGGTCGCGCATGTCGAGCACGAGCCGCTTTTCCTCCGCCTCTATTTCGTTGAGTTCCTCGGGCGTCGCAATCGCGTTTTTCACCATCCATTCACGCATTTTGCCCACGCAATCGTATTCGCGTTCCCACTTGAGCCTTTCGGCGGGTTTGTACCGCTCCTGGCTCCCGGACGTGGAATGCCCCTGAGGCTGAGTAAGTTCCGACACATGCACTATCGCCGGCGTATGGGTGCGCCGGACAGTTTCGGCGGCGGCGAGAAAGGTCCTGCACAGCTGCGGGTAATCCCATCCGCGGACGGTCGAGATATCGATGCCCGGCTTGTTTTGTTTTCGCTGAAACCCCTTGAGGATGGCAAAAATGTCTCCTTTGACGATCTGGAGTTCGTTGGGGACCGAGATTCCGTAGCCGTCATCCCAGATCGATAGAAGCATCGGTGCCTGGAGCACCCCCACGGCATTGATTGCTTCCCAGAAAATTCCTTCCGCGCAGGCGGCGTTTCCAATGGTTCCAAACGCGATCTCGTTGCCGTTGTCGGAAAACAGCGCGCTCAGGTCTTCCAGCCCGGGAAGGCTGCGGTAGAGCTTGGATGCCAGCGCAAGTCCAACGAGACGAGGCATTTGCCCCGCCGTCGGCGACAGATCGGCTGCGGAATTGATGGACGCCCGCTGGTTCTTCCAGCTGCCGTCGGGATTCAGGAGTCGGGTCGCGAAATGTCCCGTCATCGCCCGCCCGCCGAAATTCGGCTCGTACGACAAATCCGCATGTCCGTAGAGCTGCGCGAAGTACTCCTCGAGCGTGAGGAGCCCCAGGGAGAACATGAGCGTCTGGTCGCGGTAATACCCGGAACGGAAATCCCCTTTTCTGAAAGCATGCGCCAGGGCGACCTGGGCCACCTCTTTGCCGTCCCCGAAAATGCCGAATTTGGCTTTGCCGGAGAAGACCTCCTGGCGGGCTATGATGCTGGTCCAGCGGCTGCGATGAACGATGCGGTAATCGTTGAGGATAGTTTCGCGGTCGGATTCCGGATGGTGATTCTGCACTGTCCTGTTGGTGAAGCCGGTTAGCGTATTCACTGCAACTTCTCCTCGGAGCAGGTGTCGGTCCCGATGCCCGGTCACCACGAATATTGTAGCAGATAAATCACACTGTTGATTAGATATATGGCTGATCGGGGGAGAACCGGGAGCCGCGAAGCAGGGAATTGAATTGACAGAAGGGGCCGTCATGAGGAAAATAGCCTATCTTCGCGCAACAGGAAGCCTCACGGAGGTAATTTTGGAAGCCGGTTTCGTTCTGGTCGATTCTACGTTCAGGCCGCTCTATGCCAATACGGAATCGATCAGGATTCTTGCATACCCCAACTCCGTTTCGAGTCCGTCGACGCTGGACGGAATCCTGTTTCAGAAGATCCTTTCCCTTATTCCACGGGATCTCGATCTGAGCGGCGGCACCTTCATCACGCAATTCCAGTCCGGCAGAAGAAATTACACCTGCCGGGTTTTCGTGCTCAGAGATCACTGGGAAAGCCCGGGCGACACCCGTATAGCCATCCTGATGGAGCGCGGCCTTGCCGCGGCAGGGAAGCAGAGAAGAGGATCTGACGCGCCCGGCGACCCGTTCAGCTTCGCTCCCGACAATGCCTGCTTCTACTTCGGGCGGAGCAGGCGGGAGGTGTTCACCACGCTCCTTGACATGATCCGGCAAAGGCGCGGGACAGGAGTTCTGCTGGCGCAGGCGGGAATGGGGAAGACGGCGTTGCTCGAAGCGCTCGCAGGCACTGTGCGGTCCGAGTCGGACGTTGCGTTCCTTCCGGGCTCCTTTGAGACGCGGCTGGAGATGGTACGGGCGGTCATGGGTGCGTTTGGCGTCGAGTGTCCGGCAGGAGAACCTGAAGAACAGCTGCGGTGTTTCCACGACTGGCTGTTGCTCAGGCATCAGGCCGGCAGGGGAGTGACGCTGATCTGTGATGACGCGCAGGATCTTTCGTTCGAGATTCTTGAAGGGCTGCTGAATTTTTCCTCATTGCAGTCGGGCGGACAGAAGCTTGTGCAGGTGGTGCTGGCCGGACGCCAGCGGTTGCTGGAGAAGCTGACAAGTTTCAAGCTCGAGAGACTGACGGGAGATACTCACGTTTACTGCCGGCTTGCGCCGATGGATGACGCCGAAGTGCGCGGCTACATCGTGCACAGGCTTCAGGTCGCCGGGTGCTCGACACAGGTGTTCACCACGGCGGCGCTTGCTTCCATTTCGCTTTATTCGCGCGGCATCCCGCTTAATGTAAACATGATCTGCCGTCATTCCATATCGCTGGCCGCGACCATAAATCTGCAGGTCGTCGACGAGAGGATTGTGGCCGACTCGGCGTATGATCTTGTCCTGAGAGCTCAGCCGGCAGAAGCCTGGGATGGACATGCGCAGGCAGGAGAGCCGAAGCGCCCGGCAGGGCTGCTGCGCGACCGTCGTGGCCTGCGGCTTGTGAGAAAGAGCGAGACCGTCAGTCACTGAGTACGCTGAAGCTCGGGAATATTCAAAAGCCCGGTTATGTTGCTGAGGATGAAGTCGGCCGAGCCGAGATACTGGCGGCCCAGGGTCGTCTCAATTGCCACGCAGTACATTCCCGCCTTTTTTGCCGCCTCTATCCCGAGGGGAGCGTTTTCGACGACGAGGCATTCATGCGGCGCCAGGGTCAGCCGTTGCGCCGCGGTAAGGTAAGGATCAGGAAAAGGCTTGGCGCGGACGACTTCGTCGCCGGTGATGATGAAATCAAATCGCCCCTGTTTCTCGCTGCTGAGTGAGTGTTGCATGTTCTTGAGGGCGCAGGCGGTGACGAGTGCGGTCCTGAAGCCGCGCCTCCTCAGCTCGCCGATTACATCGAAGGCTCCGGGATACTCCTTCACCTGAGCGATCGTGCGGTAGTAGGCTCTCTTCTCTTCGATAAAAGCGGCCTGGCGCTCTTCGGGAATTACAATGCCCGCCTCCTTCATGAGGATCGGGAGGATCTCCCGCGAGCTTCTCCCTTCGTGCAGCAGCACGCTGTGCTCGCTGACGGTGCCGCCACCCTCCTTTTCGAACATGTACTTCCATGCCAGGTAGTGGTAGTGCAGGGTATCGACGATGACTCCATCGAGATCGAACAGCACGCCGCGGATCATAACGGCCTCCTCAGTATGAAAGCTGAAGTTCGTGGCTGATCTGTTTAGCTTCGATCACTTCCGGAATATTCGGATCGGCGTTCTGCCAGTCGGACCAGAACGACTGCAGCTCGCGCCGCGCGTCGGCCTGCCTCCCACGGGAATGAAGCAGGCGGGCGAGGTGAAAGCGGGCGACCGCATAGTGGGGATTGTAGGAGAGAGCGTCCCGGTAAGCCTGCTCTGCCTCCGGCCACTGCTTCATCTTTTCATACACTGTGCCGATGACATCAAAGAAGAAGCTGCGGTCGTAGGGAGTGCTCCAGTAGCCGAGTTTCACCTTTATGTATTTCAGGTCGTTGATCGCCGCGGCTGCCTCCTGGTGTCTCCCTTCCTCCACAAGCACTCGGGCAAGGAGATGCTTCCAGTATTTGTAGGCGGGCTTGTAGTTCATTGCGGTGATCTGGCTGGAATTCACCATGTTGTGCAGCCTGTCGAGCTCCTTGCGCGCCGCGGCAAGGTCGCGCTGATCAAGGGCGATCAATCCCTTCAGCCAGATCAGCTCGTCATAGGGGGCGTCGTACTGGGCGGGGCGGACGAGTTCCAGGCCCTTGTCGCATGCCTTCAGGGCGCCGGCAAAATCGCCCGAGCGATAGTAGAGAAATGCGACGGCGGAATAGTATTGCGACTTCTGCATCCTGTCGTCTGTGGCCTGGAACAGGGCCTGCAGCCTTTCGGCCGCGGCCCGGTGCCGTCCACGCATCATGTCGATGTAGGCGAGCTGCCGGCTGGAGTATGACATCTGGGGATCCATCTCGATGGCTTTCCGCTTCATCTCTTCGGCCCTGGCGTAATCGCCGGCATGCATATACGCGTCGCCGAGGCTGTCATACGCGTTCTTTGATCCATCGAGTTCCAGGTAGCGACGGCACGACTCGAGTGCGCGGGTGTGGTCTCCTTCCCATGCATAGCAGTAGGCAAGATGGTTGTAGGCGCGGGCGAAGCGGTCGTCGAGGCTCAGGACGTCCTGGTACTTCTCGATCGCTTCCTTCGCATCGGCCGTATGGAAATACGATTCTGCAAGATCGTACAGGTATTGATGCTTATACGGCTGCAGCCCGATCAGCCTCTGGAGATAGACCCTTTCTTCGAAGGGCTTGCCGAACACTCCCGCGAGGAATGCCTCGACGCGCAGCTGATCGACTTCGGTCAGCGCGGCCGCCTGCCGGCGCGCCGCCAGGATTTCGCTCTGGGCGGCATCCCACTGGTTCTGGAAGATGAAAATTTCGCCGAGCTTCAGATGAGCGAGGGCGAGATTCGGATCGATCTCGAGTGCGGAACGGAGTTCGCGCTCGGCCGTCGTCATGTCGAGGCGATCCCACGCTTCGGCTCCGAGGTAGTAATGGCGCAGGGCATCCCAGCGCGATGACAGCAGCTGCACTGCCGTCCGGTAATCGGCCTGCCGTCCTTCGATGTGGGTTTCGACCAGCTTGGGATCGTAGCGATTCACTATGTGGCGGACGAGGGAATCTATGCCGTTGTTGAGCAGATCGTCTATGCCGCGGAACTGGGTTGCCAGAGTTTCGTTCCTGCCGCGCACCGTGCAGTCGAGCCTGACTTCGAGTTTCCCGAGTGATTCGGTCACCTGTCCCGAGACGAGCAGCGCAGGCTGATCCATCTCCCAGCGCAGCGGAAGGATCTTCTTCAAGAAGGACTCTTTCTGGCCGGAAGGTTCTTCCTTCCTGCGCGCCCGCTCCATTGCCAGAAGATGAGTGAATTCCTGGCCGTCAACGACGGAGAAGGCAGGGAACTGTGAGAGACTTCGTTCCAGCACGAATCCGACCATGCGGCCGTCGACCGATTCGGAGCCGCCGGTGAAATCCTCAAACTGAATGCACGGGAAGTAAGTTGAAGTGCGCAGGACTGCGAAAGCGGCAAAGGCGACGATGAGCAGAAGGGCGGCCCCGGACACCATCGCTACCCGCGGTTTCCGAAACGTCCGGAGAAAACCCTTCAGCACATTGGGCCGCCTTGTCTTCTGCGGAGCAGGAGTAGAATCGTCGAGCGCCGACGACGGGCTTTCGGCTGCAGAGGGAGATGTGCGGATGGCGCCTGCGGAAAGTCCCTGGCGCAGGTCGATGTCGCGCTTGAGGCGCTTGAGATCTGCACGCAGATCTGCCGCGGTCTGATACCTGAGCTCGCGATCCTTCTCCAGGAGCTTGCAGATGTACTCATCGAGTTTCTGCGGAATTTCGGGGTTTAGCCGGGACGGAGGAGCCGGCGTCTTCGTCAGGATCTCCTGGAAAAGAACCGGCTGGGTGTTCCCGGTGAACGCAGGGATGCCGGTCGCGAGTTCATACAGCACGGATCCGAGCGAGAACAGGTCTGTTCGCGGATCGAGCTCTTCTCCCAGCGCCTGTTCGGGCGACATGTAGGGGAGTGTGCCGATGGTGACATGGGGAGCGCTGACGTATTCGGAGGCGATCCGCGGGGCAGGCCCTTCGGCATCATCTCCCGGCCTGCTGATCGACGCCAGTTTAGCCAGACCGAAATCGAGGATTTTGATATGTCCGCGCTGGGTCTGGAAGATGTTCGCGGGCTTGATGTCGCGATGCACTATTCCTTTTGCGTGCGCGGCTTCCAGCGCTTCGGCGATCTGGGTGGCGATCCTGATGATCTGGTCGGGCGGCAAGGAATGGCCCTGCGCCAGGTCGCGCAGTGTCCGGCCTTCGAGCAGCTCCATTGCGATATAATGGCGCCCCTGGTGTTCGCCGATTTCGTAGATGGTGCAGATATTGGGGTGGTTCAGCGCCGAGGCGGCCCGTGCTTCGCGCTGGAAGCGCTGTAAGTAAGCGGGATTGGCGGCCAGATTTTCCGGGAGGAGCTTGAGTGCTACTTCGCGTCCCAGCCTGGAGTCGCGGGCGCGGCACACGACGCCCATCCCTCCGGCCCCGATCTGACCCAGAATTTCGTAGTGCGCGATCATCTCAGGCATCAGGGCAACAACATAACTCAAAGGGGAAAAGACGCCAAGGCTCAAAAATTGTTAATGCCATTGTCAGCCTGATCACTATACTGTTAACGAATGCCGGTTGAGGCCGGAGAATTACGGAAACGATTTTCTTAGGGAGGACATTTTTAGTTGGGAGAGTGGGCGCCACAGGACTCGAACCTGTGACCCCTGCGGTGTGATCGCAGTGCTCTACCAGCTGAGCTAGGCGCCCGTAAAGAAGGGTTTTAACATTCCGATACCCTGTTTGTAAATAGGGATTCCTCAGGAGAACGACCTAATGTACCAAAAACGACTTTTCTTATATGCTGCTGCCGCTGTGATGTTTGTCTTTGCTGCCACCGCGTTTGGCGTACAGGATTCTGCCCTGGAGGATATCAAGTACAAGGAAGACTACGACAGGATCCAGAACATCGTGAAGGTCACCGACGTGGTCAAGAGGGGAGAGCAGATAGTGGCGCTCTACCAGGAGCGGCCGGACATGGATCAGAAGCTGCGCGAATACATCGACAGTGTTTTCACGCGTGATCTGGACACCATGCTGACCCAGAGGAAATTCGTTGCGCTGAGGGCTCTTACCGAAAGAACCGTCAAGGTCCGTCCGAAATTCGGGGAGGTTTATCTCTATCAGGGTGCGGCCTATAAGAATGACAACAAGCTGCAGGAGGCGATCGATGCCTTTGCAAAGTGCTACGTCATCAACAACCCGCTGAAGAACCGGGCGAAGCAGCAGCTTGATCTGGCATACCGCGCGCTGAATAAGGGGAGCCTTGTCGGCCAGGATAAGGTAATCAGCAAAGCCGCGAAAGAACTCCAGTAATCACGGCCCCGGATACTCCGTCGGACGACCGACTATGAACGGAAGCATTCGTCGGTCGTCCCTCCGGGACTTCGTCTGCCTTCCTCACATGTACCCGGCACTCCCGTGCCGGGCTATTCTCGTCCCGTCCATGACGGGACGCGTGGCCGTGGTTTGCGTCACCTCGTCGCCAAGAACGTTTTGGATCGGTGTCGCGGTACATCCGAAAAATTCATTTCGCACAAATGTTGCGTGACCCAATACCAAACGTTTTTGCGACGGGAAAAACGGCCATTGATGGGGATTACTCTTACGGAATATTACCGACCTAAAAGAAAATAGCTGAACTCTGCAGAATTCCTCCCTTGAAACCGATAACGGAACCAGGAGCACTCTTATGCTTGATCAGACAAAGAGCATCACCTCATCCGGTAATCAGGTCGGATACTTCCGCCATCAGGAAATTGAAGAAAAACACACGGGTGCCATCCTGATCACCGACCAGATCGGGGTTCCGGTGGAATTCAAATACACCGAACCCGTGGTTGCGACAAAGCTGCACAAAATCCTGTACGGCTCGGCACTCGAAAAATACCTGCGCGAAACTGTCATCCGGGACCGGCTGGGAAGCGAACTCAAAAAGATTCCGCAATACTTCATCACTACGTACGACGAGAAGGAATTCCTCAACACGCTGGCAGGCCGGGAAATGATGGCTGTCCAGAAATGCGCCGTGGCGCCCGAGTCCGGATCCTTCACACGCCTGCGGCCGCGTGAAGTGATCGTGGAACTGAAGGAAGACCATATCTTCCTGCGGCTGGCCTTTTCCACTGCCGACGAGGCGGTTCAACTCGACATGGTGGAGTGGCTTCAAACGCTCTCGGAGACGATGGACGTCCTGGAGCCGCTGGACCGCATCTCATCCGCCCTGACCAATATATGCGGCGAGACAAAGAGAGTTTAGCCTTCTGGCTTGCAGGAACGGGGAAATCGAAAGGCCCGGGGGTCAAAAGCCGGTTTCTTCGGATCGATGCTTCTGTCGAAAATGTAGGACTCGGAATCGTAGCCGGCGCCGTCTCGCCGGGAGACACTCTGCAGCTGGCGGTTCGTGTTCACGACGGCATGAGCGGGCTCGAGTCGCTTGCGCATATGCCGTCGCGGGAACGAGTCGCTGCGGACTCTGTTCCGGTTCATGAAATCGACCTGTGCGGCGCCGCTGTCGTCCGGAGTCTGGATCCGGCCGAGCCGTGTCGTGTGCGCGTCAGGCATGCAGCGTTGATCGAAAGGCCGGTCAGCCGGACGATTTCCGTAAAGTCCTGGCACGTTGCCGTCCGCGGGATCCGGGCGATGAGTGCGACCGAAGTTCATGAAGGTGCGAAGCTGCTGCTCCCCATAGTCGGGGTAAGGAATTGGGATAAGGCGGGAGAGCTTCCTCACCGGATCGAGAGTGTTGCTCTGGACCGCGTGCCGGAAAGCGAACGCAGGGCTTTTCTGAGAGAGGCGGCCGCCTTGAAATACGTCACGGCTGAACGTGCCGAACTGGTTGCCGTCTTCCGGCGCCTGCCTATCGAGATGATTTCGCGGCTCCGTTTTGTGGCTTCCGAGAAGGCGCTTCTGTACGATCTTGCAGTCGGCAATGCGAAGCGGACGTGCACGCGGCTGCACGATCTGGCCGCGGTAAGGGACCCCGGCAGCGGCGAAGTCCACCTGATTCCGAACCGCACCCGCTTCACTCCGGTCGTGTTGAAGT
>Ga0123335_1005995_pt1 | contig 14417 bp, 9 predicted proteins | sample BiotimSIPDNA_2_FD_89707 | JGI IMG/M metagenome (GOLD analysis project Ga0123335, IMG submission 89707) | Anaerobic biogas reactor microbial communites from Washington, USA - Biogas_R2 time_0 SIP DNA | ecosystem: Engineered > Bioreactor > Anaerobic > Unclassified | place: Washington, USA... | reverse complement strand
TTTTTTGCACCGTTCCACATTGCCGCGATGTTTTTGTTTGAACTAGGGTCATGGAAGTTCCAGCCTAGGTCGATGTCATTGGTGCCTGGAATTTTTTGGAATGTTGTGCATTTTCCCAGGACTTCTCCCAGTGTGACGCATGCATCGTAGGATATTTTTTTCTGAAGTTTGTAGTCAATCATTCCGAAGTGGTGTTCTGTATAGTCCGGGTCTTCGCCTTCATCCCAGAACGAGTAAACGAAGACTCGTTTGAAGTCGAGGATATAATGAATGATCAGCCCCCTGACCAGATGATGGGCCTGCTGTTCCTGATCCATGTCATTGCCTGAGAAGTTTGCGATTCCCTTGTTGCAGTATCCGAATTCAGTTGAGATCATCGGTTTGTCCTGATCTCCGTACTTTGCCATGATCTCCTTGATTTTAGGCACGAGTACGAAGAGCGATTCTGGTGCTGCGCAAGGATAGCCATCCGGTACGGGGTATTCATTCTTGTCAATCTTGACATAAGTATGGAGATCAAGGACATCGAAGTAGGGTTTGGCTCCTTCTTTGTAGAGATCGTCAAGCCAATCCCTTGAGCTTTTGCAAAGGCTTGACGTGGGTGCTGCAATGCAGTTTTGCGGATCGAATTGTTTTCCGAGCGTGTGCATTTCCTTGAGGTGTTTCAAGTATTCTGCCGGTGTACGTCCACTCAAGTCGGGTTCATTCCCTGCGGTGAATGAGCGGCATCCGCTGGCTTGCGACGCCTCGTAGTTTTCCTTGTTCGGGAAGATGCAAACTCCGATGCCGCGTTCATAGAGCATTTGGACGACGGAAGGCGTTGAACGCCACCAGCGTACCTGCTTGAATGGTGTTTCGGCAAGCAGTTCCACCGCGACCTGCTCCCAGGCTTCGGAAGAGGGACGTCCATGTTGCCTGGCGCCGCCGCCGCCCCAGAAGTGGTTGATCGCCAGCATGTCGCCAAAACAATCGCGTTGATAAGGCTTTGGCGCCCTGTGGCTGATGCTGGCGACCTCAGGAAATGCGCCGTCGGAATACGAGGCTACTACGCCCCAATAGGAGGTTTCGCCAGGGACAACAGTCTTTACCGACGAGGTGGTGTCAGCCCCGACACTGCTCACCAATTCAACTCCTGGCGAGGGAACTCGCGTGAAGGGTTGAGACGAACGGTAGATAAACCAACCTTTGACTCCTGTGATCTCTTTGGCAAACTCGCTCCAGTCAAGACGAATGGCGGCTTCCTGGATGCCTGATGATTTGACGCGAACAGCAGGGCGAGCCGATGAAGGCATCATGGTCAGTCCAGGGTCGCCAGGCTCGGCAATCCGCCCTACGGCGGCGATTTCGCCTACGATCATCTGGAACAAGCCCTTTTTCCTGGCGATTCGTACCTCCAAGTACCTGGCTTGAACAGGCTTTGACAAGCGGAATTCCATCGGAATCGTCGTGAAGCCTTTGCCTGTCGGGGATCGATCCATGCGTGGGTTGATGAAGGAACCCATTGAAAAGAATTCTTTTCCGTCAAGGCTTGCCAGGATTTCGAAGGATTGAATGCCCCGGGCATCGTCCTCCTGCGACCAAACGACGACGGATTCGACGACAGCAGGCTGGGTCAAATCCAGGATGGCGGTGCACCAACCCGTTCCGCCGCCCCAGGTATGAAAGGACAAGGTCATGGGATCGGCTGAGGTTTTTCCGTCCAGCAGCGCCTTGCATGTCCCATTTGGTCTTGAGCCTGTGGCAAGCATTTCGGCATCGGTTGCGAATTTGCCTTCGGTGACGAATTTCAGCGTTGCCCCTTCGATGATGTTTTTGGGATGCTTTGCTCCGAACGCCTTGGCATTTCCTGTGAGGACTCCTGTTTCACCTGCGATGATTCCCAGCTGGCACAAGCACAAGACACCAAGAAAAAAGCGCATCGGATTTGTCTCCCCTTGGCTAGGAAATGGCTTTCATAAGTGATTTGACGGTCTTCATCGCTGGTGGCACCTTCCAATCGGGGGCGATTTCAGCGAGCGGCTGCAGGACAAAATGCCGCAAATGCATCCTGGGGTGCGGAATGATCAGGCGTGGTGTTTCGATGACCTTCTCGTCCCAGAGGATGATGTCGATATCCAGGCATCTCGCCTCGTGGCTACTGCGTTTTGCAGGTCTTCCTGCCGCGATTTCGATTTCCTGGATCAGGTCGAGGAGTTCCAAAGGAGAACCTTTCCAGGTGCCAGTCAAGGCTGTATTCAGGAAATCCGGTGTTCCCGGAGCGCAATCCACGGGCTCGGTCAGGATAATCGAGGCGACTTTGATGGAAGCCAATCCTGCTTCGGAGAGCTTTTGGATTGCCCAATGAATAGTCGCCTCGGGATTGTAGCCCAAGTTGGCTCCTAAAGCAAGTGCTACGCGTGACTCGACCATTAAGCCCACTCCCTGATACGCTTTACCGCTTGAACGATGTCATCTGCTTGGGGAAGGACAAATTTCTCCAAGTCAAGTGACGATGGAATTGGTGCATCAGCTGCACCGACTCTGATTACAGGAGCTTCCAATGAGTCAAGGCAATGCTCTGCAATCAAGGCTGAGACTTCGCCTGCAACGCCACCAGTCAGGCATGCTTCCTCGACGATGATCACACGCCCAGTCTTGCGGACGCTGGCGAAAATGGTGTCTGTATCAAGTGGCTGAAGTGAAACCAGATCGACGACTTCCAGATTGATTCCATGGGGTTGCAAGGCATTCTTGACCGCCAGGCATACGGGTGTCATGGAGGAATATGAGATCAATGTGATGTCAGTTCCTTCTGACAAGACTTCTGCCTTATCCAATGGGAGCAGGTATTCGCCTTCGGGGATTTCGCCCTTTTGCGGGTACAGGCGCTTGTTTTCGATGAAGACCACGGGATTGGGGTCTCTGATTGCGGATTTCAACAGGCCTTTCACTTGCTTGGGCGTCGATGGTGCAACGACTTTCAATCCGGGAATGCCCACAAAGAGGTTCGAGAGCATTTGCGAGTGACTTGGACCGTATCCGCCCTTGGCTCCGCCGGGCGTGCGCAAGACCATTGGAACGGTGACTTGCTCGCCGTACATGTAGTGAAGCTTGCCGGCGCTGTTCATCATCTGATCAAGAGCCAATGCGACAAAATCCATGAACATGATTTCCAGGACGGGCTTCATGCCCATCATTGCCGCGCCAACCGCAATTCCTGTGATGCTCCCTTCCGAAATCGGAGTTTCCCAGATTCGTTCGGCACCGTACTTTTCCCAAAGTCCCTTGGAGACACCAAAGGCGCCGCCGTAGCACCCGATGTCCTCACCGATCATGATGACCGATGAATCCCGTGACAATTCCTCGTCCAAGGCCTCATTGACAGCTTTCGAGTAGAATACTTCCCTCATTTGGACACCTCCTCTTCAGCAAAAACCCCGCTCAGGGCGACGTGACGATCGCCGGGTTCGTCTTGAAGTGCCTTTTGGGTGGCGTCTTCGACCATTTTCCTGGCACTGTTTGCGGCATCATCGATTTGCTCTTGTGTGCATCCGAGTTCGAGCAGCCGTTTTGGGAAGGTGGCCAAAGGGTCGAGTTTAGCCATTTGATCTTCCTCTTCGCGGGTACGATAGACTCGCGGTTCGCTCTTTGAGTGTCCGCACAGTCGATAAGTCATCAGTTCCAGCAATTCCGGCCCGCCTCCATTTCGGATCCGTTCTGCGGCTTCTCGTGTTGTTTTCCAAACGAGTTCCACGTCCCGTCCCTCCAGGGTTTGTGCCGGGATGGCGTATCCTGCAGCACGCGGGGCGACTTTGCCGCCTCCTGCGACCGAGCGTTTGACGGGATTGCTCATTCCGTACAGATTGTTCTCGCAGACGAACATTATTGGAAGTTTCCACAGGGAGGCGATGTTCAAGGTTTCATGGAATGTGCCCTGGTTGCTGGCGCCGTCGCCGAAGAACACGACCACGATAGAGTCGGATTTTTGGCATTTCAAGGCAAGTGCGGCGCCTGCGGCGATGGGGATTCCACCGCCTGTGATGCCGTTCGTGCCAAGGAAATGCTCGTCCATGGAGCACATGTGCTGAGAACCGCCACGGCCAAAGCAATATCCAGTTTCTCGTCCCAGCAATTCTGCCATCACTCGATAGACGTTAAGTCGCCGCGCAAGCAAGTGGCCGTGTCCACGATGGTTTGAGACAAGCCAATCGGTGTCACGAACCCCTTGGACGACGCCAACGGCAGAGGCCTCCTGCCCAATGCAAAAATGCGATGTGCCGCCAAGCAATCCCTTGCTGAATAAACTACCCAAGGTCTCCTCGAAGGAACGAATCTTTACCATCAAGTGGTAAAAATCCAATAGCTGGTCGGTGGACAATTGCATGGCTGGAATTTCCTTTGGTGTTGCTGAGAAAACTGGCTCCTTGACGTCTTTTTGCGAAAGCCTATGACATGAATACAACGAGTGCGTAACCCGAAATCTTGGGAATTGTGGTGACGACATACCCATTTTCAATGGTGAAATCGAGCTTTTCGCCGGTTGGTGCCAAATAGACTTCTTTCACTTTCTGACCGTCCTGGCGCAATTTAATCGTTTGATCGACAACTGTCAGGGGTTCTTCAATCATATTGACGCCAGCGCCGCGTGATTCTGGCATGTATGCCAGGTAGTGGACCATTCTGCGATTGGGTTGGGCAGTCACAGTGATTCTTGCGAACGACGGTGAATTTGGCGCCTTGACCAATGGGTTGGGCAACAGCTTGTCCAGCAGCTTGCCGAACAATTGGCGGACAGGAATCGAGCCTGCGTTGAAATAGCTCGTGCAAGCGGCATGGGAGATGAATCCGACCTGGCCGTTGAAGGTCGCTGCGGGGCGTCCCGTAGCCTTGTCAGGTGGCAGATAGACGAATCCGTGTTCGCCGTTCCAATGCCTGTTGTAGTATGGGGCGACGATTTCTGCGAGAGTCGTTGTGCCGGGTTCCGCCTTGATTTCGACGCCCGAGCAATAGAAGTTGTTTGGCATGTCCGGCAACCCTTCGATCTGGCTTGGGTCAACGGTGAAGAACGCCGGATTGAATGCGTCGTCGCCTTGGTAGGTGACTCCCCATTGTGCAAATTGATACTGTTTTGTTTCGGGATTCAAGCATGACCAGGCGGTGGTCAGGATCTTGCCACCCTTGTCAAGATGCTTTTTGATGCGCGCTGTAGTTTCCTTGTCGCAAGGTGTCCAGTCTGGAAGAACGAGCACGTCGTAGTCATCCCAGGATGCGATGTGGGAGACGATGTCGAACTGCTGTTTCAGTTCGCAGAGCATCCTTGTCGCGCCCTTGATCGCTGTGAATTCACGATGGTATTCGGCCTGTGATTCGGGATCTTGGTAGTTATATCCTGGATACGGCTTGACCATCGGCACCGCGATATCCACCAATGGCTTTGCGTCAATTAGCCAAGGGTCGAGCTTTTGCAACCGACGATAGATTCTTGTATCGAGGTCTGCGACCGCCTTGTTGATGTCTCCGCGTGGGTGGAAATGGTCGCCGATGGTCGTGCTCAGGCCGTTGGCGATGCCATACAGGCAATCGTATTCCAAGGAGGCTTCGGTCCGGATGCCGCCGAAGTCGCCCCAGGAGCGATGGAAGCGCCCTGTCATGTTCAGGACGGGCTTGCCCAAAGTCCGCAAATAACGCGCTCCGACGGGGAGCGATTCATAGCCCCAGCCGCCCGTGGGCAGGCACTCGAACTCAAGATAGCTGCCAATCTGCTGCTGTTGCTCGTATCCGACTCCGTTGAAGTACAGCAGGCAATCGGGCTTTACGGAACGCGCAGCCTCGGAAATCCTGCGTGCCATGTTGACGATCTTGTCATGGTTGAACTTTGCCAGCTGCTTCGGATTGTTCCAATCGACTCCCGCCTTGGTCATTGCGTCTGTGCATTCTTTTCCGAAGCATGGTCTTGTGTGCATGCAATCAAGGAACAAGCCGTCGACACCGGTGTTGGTCAGGATTTCCTTGGACATTTCGACGATGTGGTCTCCGTACTCGGTATTGTAGCACATTTGCCTGAAGAAGCTGTTGAGGCGATCCTGCGTATAGACTTGTCCATTTGCGTCCATCACGAGCCAATCGCGATGCCTAAGTCCTTCCTCGTGCGACAGCCCTGTGTTCATGTACGCCGTCAGCTTGATTCCCTTCTTGTGGCATGCGTCGGCGAGGCATTTCAGCAGATTGTAGGTGAGGGCGGGATGGCGGATGCCGATTTTGGTGTCGTAATACGCCACGCCCAAGTTGCATCGGGCTGGGAAAACCACATACTCAACGCCGGCGGCAACAAAACGATTCGCTATGGCTTCGAAATCAAATCCCTTTCCGACATCGGGATTGGCGGGCATTGTGTGAAAATCGAAAAACAAGCACCATCTTGGAAATGACATGTCACGTCTCCTGATTTCTTGAACCTAAGGGAATGAAACATCTTGCGAAACACAGACAAATTAACATAGCACTCTCAGCAGTTCTTGCCAACAAACACAAACTTGATCTCCTGCAAACAAAATCAACATAAAATCAAGGCAAGGGTTCGTCACTGTTTAGGTACGAGTGCCGGGAGGGTCTACTCAGGCGATGTCATTTGTCAAAGCGGCTGAAAATGGCGCATTTCTAGTCGGATGGGGTCGGACGGGTCTGACGGGGTCGGACGGGGTCGGACGGGGTCGGACGGGGTAGGACGGGGTCGGACGGGGTCGGACAGGGTCGGACAGGGTCGGACAGGGTCAGGGGGTAGGATTCCGTGGAATCAAGAGTTTGGCAATGCCGGCCGTCAGGGCGCCGATGCAAATGCTCGATTGGAGGAAAGGAGTAAGGAAAGAAGGAGCGGCATTGGCGTAGTCGGGGACAAATTGGACCGCTAAGCCGGCCGTGATGCCAATTGTTGCAACTAGAGGGGAATCGTCGCAAGAACGTAACATGCCAAGTCCGACGTCGAGCAGGAATGCACAGGCGATCAGCATGCTGCCGCCCAAGACGCAGGCGGGCGTCGAAACAATCAAGGCGGAAAGCTTGGGGAGGAAACTTAGGGCGACAAGCGCGGCGCCGACTCCAAAGCCAATCGTGTTCTTGGTGATGCCGCTCATTTTGGCTATGGCAATGTTTCCACTGAAGCTCGTGTTGGGTGTCGTTCCTAGCAATCCTGCGATCAGGCTTCCAATTGCATCGGCGATCAAGCCGCCTCTGATGCGTTTTTGCGGGATTTCATCGATGTTGTCGCCTGAGACGTGTGCGATTGCGTAAATGTCTCCAAAGGTCTCGATTGTTGTCAAGAAGTATGCGATGGCGAAAGGAAGTATGAAATTGGAGGAGAACTTTGGCATTCCATACCAAAATGGTTTTGGGTATCCCAGCCAAGGCGCTTCGATGACCTGAGTGAAATCTGTCAAGCCTGCGAAAAGTCCGATGATGTAGCCAACGAAGAGACCCGCGATAATCGATCCTGTACGTAGGAGTTTCCAAGGGCTGAATTGGGCGAAGAGGATCGTGAAGATGGTTATGGTTCCAATGGTCAGGTACTTGAGCGATCCGAAGTCCTTGGCGGCTCCACCGGCGAATTGCCGCATGCTCACCGAGAGCACTGCCATGGCAATCAGGGTGACGATCACGCCAATAACGCTCGGCGGCGCGAGCTTTCGGAGATATTTTGAAAGTGGCGCGAGGATGAGTTCGACAGGCGCAAGCGCAAGTGTCATGCCAAAGACGAGGGGAAGACCACCAGCTTTTCCTGCCATGATTGAAGGGGCGATGAAGAGACTGCTCGAACCCATCATCAGGAGGTAGCCCGAACCGATTCCTGCGACATGGGCGCATTGGAGTGCGGTCGAGAGACCTCCGACAAGAATCGCGATGGTGACGATGTTTTGGCTGTCGCCGGCGCTGCAGCCGAGGGCTCTGGCGATGATTAGCGGTACCATCACGAGTCCAGCAAACATTGAGAGTGTTTGCTGGCAGGTCGCGACGACCATCGTCGAGCTTAGTTTGTTTGTTTTGGTATGGCTCACAATTTCCCTAATATCTCGAGGCAATTCAGGACTTTTTCCTTCAGTGAGTTTTGGGTATAGTAGTAGTGGTTTGAGGCTTCGAATCCGAGCCTGGAGTCTTGTCGGATGTAGTCAAGCAGATTCAGCGCGAGTTTGATTTCGTCCTTTGCGACGGCCTTGGCTTCGTCGATGTTGTTGACATTTCTTTGTCTTACGAAATGGATTTGGTTGTAGGTGCTTCTGAAGTGGCAGTAGCAGGCTCTTGCGACGCTGACCAGGTCTTGGTAGTTATGGAGTTTACCCTGCGGGACTTGGTCTTTTACGTTTTCGACGAGTTCGAGTCCTTGTTTCCATGTATCACTGAGTATTTTGAATTCGTTCTCGAAAACATCTTCAGGGTAGAAGTTGCCTCTCCAGGTTGTCAGGTCGTCATATGGGAACCCGATCATCGATCCGTGATAACCTGTTGGTTTGATGTACAATTGCGCGTGTGGACCGTAGTTTTGCGGACCTGTGTAGATTGTTGCGGTACCATTGAACGGGAAGTGCCTGAATGCCTGGTCGAAGAGGTCGTATGCCTTGAGGATTGTTGTCGCCGCTTTTTCGCCGAAGTCTTGTTTTGCGAGTTCTTCCTTTCGTTTTGTCAGGAGCCTGATATTTCCGCCAGGGTATCCACCGAGCGTCCAACTGAGCATCAGGTCGTTGACGCCTTCCGCCTTGAGGTTGTCGAGGTGTTCCTCGACGAGTCCCGGCACTGGGATGTACGGAACAGCCGAGTTTTCCCAGGTGCAGTTAAGTTGGACTTTCGCGACTACGGGGATATCACTTTCCCGTGCGAGCGCCCACATTTCCTTTGCGAGTGGTCCGGGGCCAGGTTTTGACATTGAGTAGTCGACGACTTGTCCCTTGTAACCTCCGACGAATGTCTGGACTGCGGTTTCGCTGACGCATTGCAGCTTGACTCCCTTCGGCAGCATTGCGACCAGTTCCTGGCACCATGGTTTCGCCCATGCCCAGCTCCATGCGATGATTTCGGCGTCGGGCTTGGCCATCCAGGCGCCTTTTGCCAATGCGTCAATGACGTCTGCGACGACTGGCGGGATGCCTCTTGGGGCGCATCTTGGGCAGGCAGGCGGATTTGCGATGTTTGTCCTGGACCAGCAATTGGTTAGGTTTTCCGACATGGTGATGCAGAAGAGTCCTCCGAGGTCTGGTACTTCGGTGAAGAGTTTTGTTACTCCGTCCTGGAGGAGTTTAAGGACTTCCGGGTGGCTCGTGCAAAGCGTCCAAAGGTTGGCTTCCCGAGCCTTGACTCCTTTCCATTCGGGGTGTTTGTCAAAGAATTCCTCTGGCATTGCCCTGGGTTCGTTGAGGTAAAGCATCAGCTTTATGCCTCTTGCCGCCATTCTTTTGGCGAGGTCCCTGAGGTTGTCGAGTCTCGTTTTGTATCCTTCGGAATATGGGGTGTCACCGAACCAGGGGACTAGCGAGTAGAGCACGGCCTGCATCCAGAGTGCGTTGACTCCGCTTTCGGCATAGGCGTCGAGCATATTGTCGGGGAACGGGTCGAGGCTTTTGTCAATCAGCGGATCTCCGTAGAGTGCGGAGTAGGAATAGAGCATTTTGAGTCCTGGCTTTTTATTATTGGCCGGTCCTGCATTTTTTCCGATTGATTGAAGGAATCCGAAAGGTTTTTCGGTTTCTGGCGCTTGTTCCCTGGTGATTTTTTCGTGTGCTTCTCGGATTCGTTTTGTCTTTTCGAGTTGTTGCTGTGTCAGCGGAGCGAATTTTGGTTCTTGGACGGTTGGTTTTTGCGATCCGAGCTTATGCCAGAAGAAGTCGTCTTCACGCAGGATGAACGCGAGCTTTTCCTCGGTCCACTGTAGGAGCGTCAGGATTTGGTCATAGGAAAGGAGGTGCCAATTCTGGCGGATGATCGTTTGGTATCCTCGATTGAGCCATGTATTGACGAGGGAGTCGTCGAATTCAAGTCCCATTCTTTTGGCTTCATCGATGATTGTTTGTGGAGTTGTGCCGAGCGCCTTTGCGATTCGGTCGACCGGGACGATACCGTAGTTTCTCCAGATGACGGGTTGCCAAGTAGTCGGGAAGTGGTCGCATGGGACTGGTGGTTTTGTTGCTCCCATTTCAAGGATTTGGTCATTGCTCATCGGGGGCTTCTCCTAGGTTTATCCACAAATTAGTTGATGGCTTAATACTCTGCTGCGACTTGTTCGGCGGTTTTGACTTGTCCGCCGAGTTTGATCAATCCGGCGAGCAGTTTATTGAATTCCTTGCATGCGATGTCACCGCAGTTTTGGACGATGAATGGGTGTGGTATGACCGTTGCTTCGCCGTAGTCGATGCCGTCTTGAGGCATTTCTTCGAATTCCCATGGATGGATATAGAAGCAAAGGACGGGCCTGACATTGTGACCGGCGACGTATTTGATGAAATCGACGGATTTTTTGAGCATGAAGTCAGCGCCTTCTGTACGGAAAAGTGGCCATTGGTCACGATCCCTGTTGTATTCGTCGTTGCTTTCCATCGTCAGGTCGCAGAAGTTTGGGATTTCGACGAGCTTCAGGTCGCCTTCCTTTGTCCAGTCGTCTTTGCTCGGGTGATAGGGTTTGAAGCTTGTTCTGTAGAAATACAGCGGGAGGGACGCATCCGCCTTGTAGCCTAATTTTACGAGGACGTTGCAGACTTTCGTGCTGCCCCACAGCCTTGGGCATCTGAAGCTTGTTGGCAGGACTCCGCTGACTTTCTGGACGATTTCGGTCGCGGCACGAATACGTCCTTCAACTTCCCAGGGGCAAAGCGGCCAATTGTTTGGCAACGGGAAGATCGGGTCGCCAAGTGTTTCGTGGTAGAGCGAGTGGCATCCGATTTCGTGTCCTGCATTTTTGACATCAGCGACGACATTCTTGTTGTTTTCGGCTGCGTGGCCAGTCCAGAAGAAGGTCGCTTTTGCGTTATTGTCCTGAAGGATTTGCAGCAATCTAGGCGTTCCCTTTTGGACACCGTTGTAGTAGCTTGTGAAGCTTCCGACGTCCGTTTCCATGTCGATTCCAATCACGATGTCGAATTGCGTGTTCATTTTGTCTCCTTTACTTGATTGTATGTGTTTCAAGTTTTGGCGGGTTTTCGAGTTTTTGGAACCAAAGTCTAAGCTGGTTTGTTTTTTCGAGGTTTACGACATTGAGGTTTGGGATTGAGACCAGGTTGTCGTTTCCAGCGATTTTTTTGCATGTTTCTCGGTCAGCCGGTGCCATGTCGAGATTTGTCCAATCATCCTGCTTGAACCAGCCGATTTTTTGTCCTTCGAGTGGTTTTATGCCTTTGGCGTCGTTGGTTTCGCAGAGCATGAAGTGCAATCTAACGGCTTTGTCCGGGTAGAGGTGAGTGACATTGAATAGCTCTTGCGCGGCATTGATCTTCAGTCCGAGTTCTTCATTGAGTTCACGCACAATGCAGTTTTGGAGCGATTCTTGATTTGCGACCTTGCCGCCTGGGAATTCCCATTTTCCCGCGAGGCTTCCTCCTGGTTTTCGTGTGGCCAGGAGGAGGCATTGGTTGTCAAAAACGACTGCTGCACAAACTTCCAGGTAGTTGATCTTCTTGGTCATGGCAAACGAAAAGAGGCTGCGATGTTGTTGACGGCAGCATCTGCCATCTGCCATCGCAGCCTCGCAAAATTAGATCAGATTAGTTTATTGATTTCAGGGTGTTCCGATGAGGAACTGTGCTCTTCTATTGAGCTGGTGGTCGCTTTCAGACTGTGCGTTTGGAACTTCAGGCCTGTCTTCGCCATAGCTGACGGTTCTCATTCTAGAGATGTCAACACCGAGCGAGACGAGATATTCCTGTACTGAAAGGCTTCTTCTTTCCGAGAGTGCGCGGTTGTACTCGTCACTTCCTCTTTCATCGCAATGTCCTTCGATAACGACTCTGAGCGAAGCATTTGAGAGGAGATGCGAAGCGAGTTGTTCGAGTTTTACGCGTTCTGAGGGTCTGACTTCGGAACGGTTGTAGTCGAAGTAGACTTTTTGAGCAAAGTACTGTCCATTCTTTACGAAGCCGAGTCCATCTGCTCCGGTATTGACTGCCTGGTCGGTTTCCTGCCATCCTGCTGGAACCACTGCGAGGGTTCCGGCATTGGCGTCCATTCCTGTTTGTGCCGCGGTAGGAACAATCAGGGCGTCTCCAGGCGCGCCGATTGGGCTGAGTCCTCCGCCTCCATTGGGTCCTGCGAACCCGCCATCGCCGTCAGTAACGGTGCCTGCCCTTTGCTGGTCGAGACCGTCAAGATTGACTTTTGCCTTTTTGCTGCATCCGACGCAGACAAGAACCGCCAACACACACACGCCCAAAATTTTCATCCATTCACGCATTTTACTGTCTCCTCTAGTTACTTTTTGCTTCAACATATACATTGACACTTATTGTTGTGATTCTTGTTCTTCGGATGTCGGCTCTTCGACCGGCTCTGGTATTGGTTCCGCAACCGGCTCTGAAATTGGTTCGGCGGCTGGTTCAGGTATCGATTCTTCGACTGCCGGTTCTTCGGCTGGTTCCTTGGCTGCCTGTGTTTTTTCGGCTTCGACTGGTTCAGGTTCTGGTTTTGGTTCGGGGATGTCTTCGAATTTTTCCGGGTCGATGAGTTTATTGGTTACGATTGCCTGTTCGATCCAATTTGCGATAAGTTTTGCTCCTTGTTCATTGTGTTGATACCAAGAAGCCATCCACTTTTTGGCGGTTTGTTCGCCTTCGATTTTGAACATTGAGCTTGCGTCAACGAGTACGATTCCGAGTTTATTGCATGCTTGTCTCGTTGTACTGAGGACTTTTTCAAAGAATTTATCCTGGTTTTCCGCCCAGGTCCTGAATTGTTCTGCGTCAAACCGTCCTTCTTTGCAATCCTGTGCATAGATTGGGTTCGGGAGCCAGCACAGCAGTTTTGCGGGTGTATTTTTGCAGAGTTCCGCGAAATCCTTGATTGCTGTTGCGATTTCCGCGAGCTTAGTGTTTTGCGCTTCTTCGTCAAGTGTCTTGAGGTTTGTGATCTTGGCGTCATTCCAAGCAAAGGAAAAGACGATAAGATCTGGATTGAATGGCTTGATATCTCGTTCGAATCTGTTTATTGCCTGTTTGATTCCGCTGTCTTTGATTGCGGCGTTTAGGACCGTGAGGATACCTTTGCTCTTGAATCGTTCCTGGAGGCTATTTTCCAGGAGAGTCGGCCATGCTTTTGCGACATCTTGTTGCGAGAGCGTCAATTCATCGCCGATGCAGATGATTTTGATTTGCGAATCCCCGATGGCGTCGATCCTTGACTGGGTCATTCGTTCGGGTCTATTCCTGATGGCTTCGTCGCTGTTCCACGGTCCTGCTGATGGGATATGGATAATGGGTCTATTGACGAACCTCATTTCTTGGGTTGGGATTTTGTCGTCGAGTTCCTTGCCGACGCAATCGGAGCAGAGTTTTGGCTTTGTTGACGTTCCGAGGTGCACGTCAAGTTGTTCATGTACGGACCATTTGAATGCTGTTCCGCAGCTTTCGCAGGTCAGCTCTTCTGTTTGGTGGTTTGCCAAGAAGTCTTGGCATGCTGGGCAGCGTTTTTTCGGTTCTTCCCTGAGCTTGCACTTATTGCGGATTTGCTCATGTACGCGATAGATCCATGTTCCGTTGCATCCTTGTGCGCTGCATGGTCTTTCCTCGTCCTTGAGGTCCATGAAAGCCTTCACGCATTCGTCGCAGAGCCTTTCGCGCGGTCTTGAGTTTCCGTGGATATGTGCTCCAAGCTGCATGCTTCTTGTCCAGGTCCACTTATTGTCGCAGCCCTTGTTCATGCATGGTCTTTCGATGTCCTTGGCTTCCGTGTAGAAGTCAAAGCATTTCTTGCACATTCTTGCCGGCATTTCTGGTTCTTGTCCTTCCGGCGTATTTCGAATGACTTCGAGTTGTTCGTAAGCTGTCAGTGTCCACGTTCCCTTGCAGCCGTTGATCTTGCATTCTTTTTCCTCGTTTTTGAGGGACGTGAAAACCTTGAAGCACTCATCGCACATTCGTTTTGGCGGGTTGTCGAGGCTTTTTCCCGACTTGATGTGCTCGAGTTGCTGGTAACGTGTCCAAAGGACGCTGTTGACGCAATCCTTTATCCTGCATGGGATATAGTCGTCTTTCAGAGGTCTAAGCAAGTTGAAGCATTCGTCGCAAAGCCTTGGTGGCGGTTGTTTGCCGCCGCTTGCGATTTGGTCTTTGGCCGACCAGGTCCATGTTCCCTTGCAGCCCTTGAAGCGGCACGGCATGGTTTTCGCTTCGACGGCTTGCATTGCCTCTCTGCATTTTGGGCATAGTCCTCTTGGCGGAACCGGCTTTCCGTCCTTGGCATGCTTCATTGCCTCC
>Ga0123335_1005993_pt1 | contig 14418 bp, 9 predicted proteins | sample BiotimSIPDNA_2_FD_89707 | JGI IMG/M metagenome (GOLD analysis project Ga0123335, IMG submission 89707) | Anaerobic biogas reactor microbial communites from Washington, USA - Biogas_R2 time_0 SIP DNA | ecosystem: Engineered > Bioreactor > Anaerobic > Unclassified | place: Washington, USA... | reverse complement strand
TTTGGGCGAGCTGGCCGGTGGCGAGGTCGTAGATCCAGCGGGTGAGCGCGGGGGTGCCGGTGCCCTCCCCGGTGGCGGCGTTGAACTGCTGCCATGTGGACTGGGTGAGCATACGCCCCTGCGGGTCATATTCGTAACCGACGGGGTACTGCTGAGAGCCCCATGTGCGGCTGACCTGCCCGGACGGATGGTAGGCGATGTGTTGTACGGAGCCATCGGGGAGGACCGTGCGGATGCGCCTCCCGGCTGCGTCGTAGAAGAAGCGGGTGACGCGGGCGGGCAGCCCACCGGAGGCGGGCTCGGTAATGGTTTCCACCTGGTCGTCGGCGTAGGAGGTGTAGGAGGTGGTGCCCTTGCGCCCGTCGGTCACACTGAGGGTGCGCCCGAGGGAGTCATAGGCGTAGGTCTGCGACTGGACAGGCTGCCCGTCGGCGGAGGTGACGGTAAGGGAGTCGAGGCGACCGGCGACATAGGACTGGAGGCGCTCGCTGCCATCGGGCATGACGGTGCGCTGCTGCCATGAGCCATCGGGGGTGGCTGGCATGATCTGCTCGGAATAGGTGACCGCGCCGGCGGCATCGGTCATCCATGAGCGACGCCCGTCGAGGCTGGTTTCGCTGCGGGAAAGCACCACGGGGGCATCGGAGCCTGAGCTTGACCAGCTCTCCTGAACGGAAACGCGGACCGCCTCACGGTCGTTAGTCGCCGGCGAGCGTAATCTATCAGCCTGGATAACAAGCATTCCTCGGCCGACTCCATTCGCTGACGCTTACTTTTGGAAAAAAATGAATGAGTTCGCAAAGGCTCATTTTGGCCCTGGGTGGCATGAAAATTCAATTTGACCTGAGTTCATCTTCGTGGTTTCTCCAACTGGACTTCTGTATTCCGGGTCACCCACGCGGTTTCCCTGCTTCTTCGTTACAAGCAAAGCTCCTGTCATGATTTACCGACACCTGGCATATTTGTCTCTGTTTGGGTACTGCACCCTCACGATACCGGGCATGGCATCACCCAATGCGGATCGTCCGCCCCTGGTGCACGAAACCAACGGAGTTTATGATTTCTCATGGGGATCTTCCGGGCTTGATTGGCCGCAAAAGCTGTTTTACGAGGAAGTCCCAATGCTGAACGACCATCATCTGGGCGAGATGCAGGTGATCGCAGACGCCTACGAAGCCGAAGGCAAGATCGCGATGATTGGCGGAGTCTATTGGGGATACGAATACCGGTCTGCCATCGGGGGAGATCCCGAGCAGAATCTTCCCGACAACAGTGATATTCCTGGATGGAAACAATACGGGGAGTGGCTGTCGGCCCGCACTCATTACTTCGCCCGCACTTGGGACGGAGACATATTCTTCCCCAACGCGGGATATATCACCCCGCTCATGCCGCTGGACGAAGCCGACTGGCCGGAGGGCATTCCCAACGCCAACTACGGAGATTGGCTGGGTGTCAAACTTGGGAAATTCGCACTACACACCCACAACCGGGGTATGATGGCCGCAGATTTCGTTGTGGGGCTATACGGATCCCATCTCGATTTCCACCATCGGGTGCTTGACGACTTTGAAGACTGGGCAGGAGTAAGCATCCCCGGCGAAACCATCCGCCAGCGGGCGGATGTGGTTATGGCAAACCATTGGCCGGAGTTCAGCGACTATCGAAGCCACAAGATGGCCAATTTCTACGCTCGCATGGCAGCAACCATCCAGGCCGGTGGAAAAGTGCCAGTCGTGGGTGGACAGATCCTAGCGAACCCCGCCGTCGCACGGGGCTGGGGTAGTGACTTCCGCATTTACCTCGAACACCTGCCCGCAGAAAACTGGCTGTTTCAAATCGAATTGCAATCCGACTGGGGACGCCCGGTCCTCAGGTATTGGGATACAGCCTCTGCCATCGGGCTGCTTGCCGGCAGGAATCCCGACATCCCGCTGGGGGCACACATGAACTCCGACGATGACTCCTTCTGGTATGCAGTGGAGGCAGCGGGCGAGAGTCGCGAATGGGGCATGAAGTCACTCAAACACCAATGGTTGAGCGTGGGATGGACGCACGTTGCCACTTCGAACGGGGGATTGCGCAGGGCTCCCCTTTACTTCCAGCGAGGCTACTGGGACTATGGCACAGTACCTGATGAGTGGATGGAATTGATCTATGCCCATATCCCCAGGAAATCCTGGGGACCCGCGATTTACTACTCGGTCGCCATCGAAAGAGCCTTGGAAGTATCTGCAACTGAATGGTATCGAATCGCATGGGCAATACCGACCTTCCGCGAAGACCATGGACTGACATCGGCGTATTTCGCCAGCGATCTGGCTCTGGAACACTTACAACCCCACGCCTTCCCCACTTGTTGGCTTGTTTACGAAGCACAGAAACTGCCCGCATCGGAAAGAATGAAACTGGAATCCATCGCTCCGGTAGTAGCCACACCAGAGGAGGCCCTGCAATACAGTCCACTGCGTTTCGAAGGAACGGGACTGGGTGGCTTCGGGTTTGTCGACCAGAATGATTCCAAAATCATAATGGTATCGAATGCCAGTGAAGAATCGACTACAGGCTGGATCCATCTGAAAGGATTTTCCAACGGCCCACTGACACTGATCGGCAAAATGGGAGCCCCCACCCTCCAAATCACGATTGAAGAAGGTGCGGGTTCCGCCGCACTCACCATGCCAGCCCGGGAGTCCTGGGTGTTCGAAATCCGGAAATCCATCCACATCCATCCGATCGAGAACAAGACCGTGCGAGCAGGGGAGCCACTCCGCATTCAGATCACTTCCGATCCCGAAAATGAAAATACCGCTTTCTCCGCCAGCTCAAGCCTCCCGTAAAAACCCTATGGAAACCGAATCCCCATTGCCATATCCGACAATACCCGGATCCCAAGCACGTCATCTCCCTTGTGTTAGGATCCACGGTTCATGGGGGAAACATCTGTTCTTTGCGACTTTTGCATGGATGGCATGCTTCCATCCCATGCAAGCCGCCGCAATTGAACTGGAAGTGCAAGGAAGCCGATCCGTTCCCGCGGGTGTGTCTTCTCAATGGATCATTACCGCCACAGGAGGGAATTCGGAAAACTATCAATTCTCCGCGACGGATCCTGGTGTAAACCCACCTGGCCCGCATCCGTCATATTTCCAAACCAATTTCTCAGGCATGATGCAATCCGATGAGCCAGCCGAAGGACCGATTCCAGAGTCCGGCAGGACCTACCGGGGCTCGTTTCGCCTATGGAACCAGGAAAACGTAACCGCTATCCAGTTCCTTCTTGGAAACCTCAACCACGAGACCATACGGGGAGCCAAAATGCTCGTGGGAATCTCAACCAATGGGAACTCCAGCCTACTGCCGACGCGGGACGGAGTGCCCGTCAACGAGGTCACCGGAAACCCTCGCACGGGTTGGGTGCGAGTGACGATCGGATCGGATCCCGAGCTGCCTGTCCGCGCAGATCCCGATGGCACCGGCCTTGCATGGACCGACGCCGTGACATTCGGATCCGATTTCTCACAGGATCAGGGAGAAGTGGTGTGGCGAATCTGGCTCCCGGCAAGAGTGAACGCTCCGTATGCACGGACTTACTGTGGAGGCAGCGAATCCAATACCGACAGCTATTCTCTCATACGGTCTCTCGCCATGCTGCAACGCGATGTGCTCGGCACCTCCGATTGGATAAGCTTCGGATACGCCGACGGAGACTGGGTTTCGGGGCCTTCGTCCCCTGCCTCGTGGGTGCTTACCCCTGACCCTGACAGCACCTTTGCTGCCTATGGAAGGAACTATGTGTCCTCAATTCCAATCCTGGGCTACCGATGGACTGCCAAGCGAAACCTTCCCCTGATCGAATTCGTGGGAGACTCCATAACACAGGGGTATGGAGACCAGGACCATTTCGTAAGCATGGATGGCGTTCCCGGCAGATTACTCCGCGCCCTTGGATCGGGAGCCAACGCAGCTTTTTCGATCGTGAACTTCGGACAGTCGGGATTCACCCCTGAACAATACCTTGCGCGCTGGAAAGGGCTTGCCAGAGCAGACCCCGAAGGAGCCACCGCCATGGCCTACAGCATTTTCTCCCCCAACGGATTCGCGGCTTTGGATTTCCAAACCTGGGAACGGGTCGATGAAATGAAGGCCACCTGTATCGCCGCCGAGCAGGCCGCAGAGGAACTCGGAAGAGAGTTCATCCCGGTATTCATCACAGGGACAAACATGTTCTTCCTCAACCCATGCATGGACCATGAACCATACATCGCATGGTGTCAGGACCGCACGGACAAGATTCAGGCACTACTCGACTGGGCAAAGGAACGCTACGGCTCCCGGCTGCTCGATCTGCACGAAGTCATCACCGACCCACTCACGATCGGGCCGTCCATGCTCGGAGGATTGGCGGACCAACCTATTTACACCCATGACCACACCCACCCCAACACCAGTGGTTACAACGTGCTGGGAACCCGTGCCATTAGCCTATTGCCGACCCTGTTTGGGCAATAAACCTTGTTGTAAGATATCAAAGGGCATTGAAACCAGAGCAACGGGTTGGGTCTCCCACTCGACGGAAACCGCTCCCACCTGGGATAAAATGTTCATCCAGAACAAGCGGAACCTCCGGGATTCGGGACAGTATCACATCTCATTCCTCATCCGTGGTTGATTACATTCTCGCACCCTTTTCTGTTGAACGACATAAGCTTTCAATAAAGGTCTAGAACGATCCGTTCAAGGTATGGTTCGTGAGCTCGTCTTTGAGGAATTGCATCGCGGATTCCACATCATCCACGATGTGAAACAAATCGAGATCGGACTCGGAGATGACGCCCCATTTCACAAAGGCATCGAAGTTCAGGATATCATTCCAGAATTCGGATCCATACAACAGGATCGGAACCTTCTTCCCGGCCTTTTGAGTCTGAATCAGGGTCAGCACCTCAAAGAGCTCATCCATGGTACCGAATCCACCCGGAAACACGACGAGTGCTTTCGCCGGATACAGGAACCAGAACTTGCGCATAAAGAAGTAATGGAACTCGAAACTGAGATCCTCTTTGCAGTATGGGTTGATGTGCTGCTCAAAGGGCAGACTTATCCCCAGCGCGAGCGAATCCCCGCCGGCAAGATGGGCGCCACGGTTAGCGGCTTCCATCATTCCCGGACCACCGCCTGAGCAAACATAGAAACGTTCTTCCGGCTTCTCAATAGCAAGCGACCACTCCGTAAACCGGCGTGCCAACTCGACGGCCTGATCGTAATAATGGGATAGGCGTTCCACTTTCCGCGCACGCTCCAGTAAACTGGCCTTGCGCTTTGAATTCGTCTCTTGTTCAGCCATCGCCAGCAACTTATGCTCCACCTCGTGAGCCTCATCGCCAGCCACTGACCTTGCAGAACCGAAAAAAACCACCGTATGTTGCACCCGGTGCCTACGGAGTCGTTGTTCAGGCTCTATCAACTCACAAAGCACCCGGACGCTGCGGGCATCGTGGCTGTTGAGAAATGAAAGGTTCTTGTAGGCTTTTGGAGGTTTGGGATATTCGGGTTCTTCCATGGTATGGGTCTCTGGTTTTGGATAAAAATATGGATTGAAGGCCCGGATGCATAGGATGGGCCCCACAGATTATGGTTTGGGAAGTCGGGAATCCCTGAAAAACGCGGGATCCTCGCGTCTGGGAAGCCCTTCATCCGGATGACCTTCGGCCCAAGCCACACGGTCGGCATTGTCCGCATAATAGCGCAACCAGATCCGCTCATCCTCCGGATCCGAGAGATCCAGTATATCGAGCATGCAACCGGAGTGTTCATCGAACACGATTTGCGCAACCGGCCGGGAAAGATACTCCGCTACCAGAGTGGCGTAGAGTTCCCGGTCACACATATGGTCGGTGTGAGAAAGAAAGACGCGCATGCCGGCCAGCGCATGAATCAGCGCCCAAAGGCGTTCGGTCACGTCGGAATCAGACATCGACTCAATGTAGTCGAAATCCATGCCACGCACACTCAACTCCTCCTGCCAAGTGGTTGTCGGAGCGTCCTCAATGCGGCGAATCCAGTTATTGACAATCGAAATGAGTCCGGAGAAGAAAGGATCATCTTCCGGATCTGAATCATCGGGCAAATCCTCCGGAAAACTCCCTTCGATCTCGTGATCGATGCGGGACAACCAATCCGACAAATCTCCCCATTCTTCTTCGTCCTTATCCATCATCGGTTCAAATATGTATTCGGCACAACCCGGAGATACTCAACCCAAATCGCCCGATTCTTTCGCCCAATCAAGCCCCGGAAAATGAAAAGGCATCCTCCATCCACGTTTCCCGTATGGATTCTGATAGCGGTATCTTATCTGGCCTTTGTATCGCTTGGATTACCGGACGGGCTGATCGGGGTTGCATGGCCGAGTATGCGCGACTCGTTCGGAGTGCGTCTGGATGCGCTGGGCCTCCTGTTGGTATCTTCCACCGCAGGATACCTTGTATCAAGTTTCAGCAGCTCCACTCTGCTCCGCCGGATAGGGGTCGGAAACCTGCTCACCTACAGTTGCATGCTCACAATCCTGTTCCTGTGGGGATTCGCGCTTTCGCCCACATGGAAGTGGCTGATGCCGCTTGCCTTCCTCGGAGGTCTGGGAGCCGGTGCGGTTGATGCCGGACTCAACCATTATGTGGAATCGAGATTCGGGCATTCGGTCATGCAATGGATGCATGCAAGCTATGGGATTGGAGTCACCACCGGCCCCTTGATCATGACGTTTGCGATCGAGCAATGGAATACATGGCGAGGAGGATTCATGGTCGTGGGATCCATTCAGCTTATACTCACCCTGATCTTCATTTCGGTCAGATCCCGATGGGATCAACCCTCGGGCCGGTCAGATCCGGATGCATCAACCCAAGCCGATGTGATTACACCCCGGGGAATGATGGAAAGCCTGAGAAACGCGCGGACCTGGCTAAGCGGGCTGCTTTTCCTCACCTACGTTGGAGTGGAAGCAGGATTGGGGGTATGGGCCTTCACCTTTCTCACCGAAGCAAAAGGGATGGGCACCCAATCATCCGGATTCTGGGTCGGCGCCTATTGGGCATCGTTTACCATTGGCAGGATCGCCTCCGGGTTTCTGGTTTCCAGGATAGCTTCCACCCGTCTCCTTTTGGGCGGGGTGATCGGAGCTGCGGCAGGGGTAGCGCTTCTGACCGCCAATGGTCCTCGCCTTCTCCCATTGGCAGCTCTCATGCTCAGCGGGCTGGCACTTTCTCCAATATTTGCGGCACTCATGAGCACCACGTCGCTCAGAGTAGGACGTTCTCACACGTCCAACACCATCGCGATGCAGATCGGCTTTGCAGGGTTGGGTGGAGGTTTGCTTCCAGCACTTGCCGGAATCATCGCTCAACAGTTCGGCCTTGCCATCATTCCACTCTGGCTCCTTCTGTTGCTCGCGATCCTGCTGATGTTGATCATCGTGCTCAACCGCCCGGAAGGTTCACGGGAGTAACCCGATCCCGATCAACCGTAAGTGCCATCCTTGCGTTGATGCAGTCCGATGATGTTTCCATCCGGATCCTTGATGGCCGCATCAAAACAAATCGGAGTCTCCACCGGCCCATACACGATCTCGACACCACGGTTACGGAATTCCTCTACAGCGAGGAAAATGTCCTCTACGGCCAAAAACACAGTTCCTGAAGGATACTCCTTCACGTATTCCCCATTTCTGGCGGGATCATGAATCGCCAAAGTCGTCGGTGGGATTTCGAATTCAGCCCAAAAGAGATCATCCCAACACTGAGCCGGCTGAAGCCCGAGGATGTCCCTATAGAAGGCCTTGGCACGTTCATAATCTGTTACGGTATACAACACGAAGTCCGTTCCACGAATATGCATAAGCAAAGCGTAAACCTCAAAACAGGATCCGGCAACCCAAGATCCGATATTATCGCACACTTGGATTATTTCAGCTCCATCAACCGGAATCGGGAGAGAATTGGACAATTGACACAACAACAGACGACACTGGGCGGGAACAATATCAACGCGGATGCTGCAGAGAATCCCGAATCGGCACCACCTGACCCATCGTAATCCGATACCTCATGCCTTTTTTGATTGAACGTGCCGCTTCAGGTCATCATATCCAGTTATAAGCATCATAATGGCCACTTCGCATGTTTGACTTCTTTTTGGAGCTTTCTCCCCTATGGCAGGCATTGATTGCGGGAACCTTCACTTGGCTTCTCACGGCAATCGGAGCGACCGCTGTTTTCTTCAAAAGCCACTTCTCTGAAAGAAGCTCTGATGTCATGATGGGATTCGCGGCGGGTGTAATGATTGCTGCAAGTTTCTGGTCGCTGTTATCTCCCGCAATCGAAATCCTGGAATTCCGTAATTCGGTTGCATGGCTGGGTGTGGCTCTAGGCTTCCTTGCCGGTGCTGCCTTCCTGCGAATTGCCGATAAACTAATGCCGCACTTGCATCCAGGCTTCATGGAATTATCGGCGGCGGAAGGTCCACACACCGAATGGAGAAGATCCACACTTCTCTTATCTGCAATGACCATCCACAATATTCCGGAAGGAGCCGCACTCGGCATCGCTTTTGGAGCATTGGCACACAGCACCGACCTAATAGCGGCTTCGTCGATTTCTGGAGCCGTTGCACTTACCCTCGGCATTGGCTTACAGAATGTTCCCGAGGGATTAGCCGTTGCCATGCCTCTGCGCCGGATGGGTCGCTCCAAGGGCAGGGCTTTCTTTTTCGGGCAAGCTTCCGCTCTTGTCGAACCAGTAGCAGCCGTTGCCGGAGCGTTTCTGGTCATCCAAACGGCTTGGTTACTCCCCTACGCACTTGCCTTTGCCGCAGGTGCCATGATCTTCGTAGCAGTGGAAGAACTCATTCCCGAGTCCCAATCCCACGGCAATACCGACTTGGCTACCATGTCAACCATTGTCGGATTCACCGTAATGATGTGTTTGGACGTTGGCTTAGGCTGAGCAAATAAGGTTATTATCGGTTTACAAAAAAGAGGCCAAGGCACTCGATCTCATCATCTCATCTTCAATTGGACAACCCATTCAAAGAAACCAGAATTGCATACAGCAGGCTCAACCGAGGCATGGCCAATCCCCGTGAACATCCCCTCCGCAGGGGCTCACCCCAGATGGCTTCGATTTCCATGGGGCGTCGTTCGAGCAAGTCAACAAGGGTTGAAGGCCTGTATGGGCCCATTGGATAGGTGGCTTCGATCTGGCGATCGATCATACGGGAGGGAATGTCCACTCCATAGGAGGCGGCACCATCCCGGATTTCCTGCATCAGGGAGCGCAATTCCGCGAGCAAGAGAGGCGAAGCCAGGATTTTGTCTGTGGTAATGCCACCAGCCGCGACAGCCAAACCGTTGAACGGGACATTCCATAGGAGCTTCTTCCAGAGGAGGTCGTCGAGGTTATCGGAAATCGATGTATTCACGCCCGCGCGGACAAATCGATCGACAATCAGGGACAAGCGGTCACGGGCGAGCCCGTCGTGCATGGATCCGATGGTGATGCGGCCCGGGGAGAAATTCTCGATTACACCAGGGGAGATTCGGTTGAGTGTGACGAAGCATTGCCCCGTGAGGACGTGTTGACCGCCGAAGCGTTCGGCAAGGATCTCGGTATTGCCCATCCCATTCTGGAGGGTGAGGATGACGGATTGAGCTCCGAAGAGCGGTGCAACCAGATCGCCCATAACTGAATTGGCGGTGGTCTTGAGAGCGACAATGATGAGGTCACAGGCCCCGATATCAGATGGGCGCTGATAGACGTTTGGGGTGCATCGGACTGGTGCGGAGTCAGGCTCGCGAATCTCAAATCCGTTCGCACCTACGTGTTGAAAGTCTGAGCGCAGCAGGAAATGAACATCTTCACCGTTCAAAGCCAACTTCACCCCATAAAAGCTGCCCACAGCACCTGAACCAATAATGCCAATTTTCATAGTATCATACTTACGCCAAACTGATTTCGTGAATCACCTGAAAAACACCGCCAGGGGAGCCACGATTCACGGGAAGAAAGTCAGACCCTGCGAACTGAGGTCGGGTGACTATCCGGCATTTCTGTAGGGAAGTCCAAGGTGTAGTGCAGTCCTCTACTCTCCCTGCGTTGCAAGGCACACTCGACCACCAGGTCAGCGACCTGAATCATGTTGCGCAGCTCAATGAGCGAAGTCTCGACCTTAAAGTTCCAGTAATAATCATTGATTTCGCGTGCGAGGTTGCGCAAGCGGGTACGGGCTCGCTCAAGACGCTTGGTCGTGCGAACAATGCCGACGTAGTCCCACATAGCGCGCTTGAGCTCCCAAGCTCCATGGGAGAGGACGACGCGTTCATCGGAGTCCTGAACATTGCCATCGACCCACTCAGGGACCTCTGAGATAGGTGGGCGGGAATCATTCAAGAGTCTAATGACCGATTCCGAAGCGCGATGAGCGACAACAACGGCTTCGAGGAGCGAGTTACTCGCCAGGCGATTGCCCCCGTGGAGACCAGTGCAAGCAACTTCTCCGCAGGCGTAGAGTCCCTTCATACTCGTCTCACCGGCGATGGAAGTATGGACCCCTCCACACAGGTAATGGGCGGCCGGAACCACAGGGATCCAGTCTTTCGGAGGGAAGACCCCTACCCTTTCGCAACCGGCGAGAATATTCGGAAACCGACCCTTGAAAACCTCAGGTGACATCGCGCTACAATCGAGCCAGCAATGCCTGTCACCCGTCTTTTTCATGACCGCATCAATGGCCCTGGCGACGACATCACGGGGTGCGAGATCCTTGAGCGGGTGGTAGTGCTTCATAAACGCGTCACCCCGGTGATCACGCAAAATGGCACCCTCACCGCGAACGGCCTCGCTGATCAGGAAACGATCCTCGGTCATTGAATAGAGGGCAGTCGGATGGAACTGGACAAACTCCATGTTGCGCACCTCGACGCCGGCCCGATAGGCCATGGCGATACCGTCACCGGTGGCGATCTGGGGATTAGTGGTGTAAAGGTAGATACACCCGATACCGCCTGTGGCGAGCATAACGACCGGGGCCCTGAGGGTCTCCACGCGATGTTCGGACTCATTATAGGCGTAGAGTCCCATCACGCGATCCGCGTCATTTTGGCGTTCATACCCCAACTTCCACATCTTACGCTGGGTGATGAGATCAACCGCGACCATGTGCTCACGCATCTCGATGCGGGGATGAGAGAGAACAGCCCTAACCAAAGCGGTCTCAATGGCTTTACCGGTCATATCCTCGACATGAAGGATCCTCCGCTCGGAATGACCGCCCTCGCGACCCAAGGACATCTGACCATCATCCAGCCGGCTAAACTGGACTCCGATATTGATGATCTCGCGGATCCTGTCGGGTCCGTCGCTGACGACCTGACGCACGATATCCGGATCACACAAACCCGCGCCGGCATTCATGGTATCGGCGATGTGCTTATCGAAGTCATCGGTGCCGGAAGTCACGCAGGCGATACCACCCTGAGCATGATTGGTATTCGAATCGTCGATCCCTTTCTTGGTGACAATACACGTTGAAAAACCGGCATCGGCGACTTTGAGCGCAAAGCTCAGTCCGGCGATACCGCTGCCGGCAACAATCACATCGTAGTCCATACCCAAGGGATGCAAAGCGATAATCCTGAAAAAGTCAAAAGCCCGTCTCAAGCGAGACGGGCTTTTTTATAAAACAACCGATAATGTCCGACTCAGATCGCCGGCATCGCGTCGAGAATGATCTGGATCTGTTCTATCAACGGCAATTCCGCCCTTGACTCCACATCGCTCTGCAACGGAACCACCTTGAGCAGCCCGATAAACAAAGAGGCGCTGTCGGCATAGCGGGAAAGCCGGTTACTCGGTAGATTCGGGAGCCCGAGCAGCGTTGAAACCGTCTTGTTATCACCAAATGGCATTGTCTCATTATCCAAGATAAAATCCCGAACAAACCACTCAGTTCCACCCATCCGCAGGACGGTCAAAGCGCGATCAAGCTGTTCTCCTGTCGGATTCATTCCATATTTCCTATTAAACAATGCCGTGAAGAAACGCTCGAATTCCTTTTTACTCGAAAACGAATCAGGCAGGTTCTTACCCTCACAGAATTTCGTTTGGAAAGCAGGGAGGAACAAACGAACCAACCGACGTTCACCCGAACCTTCATCATCCGCTCCGAGCTGACGAATCATCTCGATATCGTTTTCAAGTTGACGCGGGGTTGGCCATGTATCGGTCAAACACCACCGAATCATCAGAGCATTACGGATCTTCTTGAAATTCGCGGCGGGACGAGCCGCGGAATCTTGATCGTAGGCATCATCGGCTTGCATCAGCTCGTGTATCCACTCGGCGCGGGTGCGCTGCCCGGAATCCAAGGAACGGATAATCACATTGTAATAACCATCGCTCCAGGAAATCTTAGGATCGAGAAATTGCTCGAAAAGACGCCGGTATAGGAAATTATTCACAACGTATTCCGCAAACGCAATGCTCTGCCCCTGGGGAGCCACACGTAAGATCCGGTCATTCGATACGGCAGTATTCCTGCCATCAGTAACGACTGCTGTGATCGACAATGTCCCAACAAACATTGGAATGAAACTGGTCTCAAAATATCCGCCAGCACTCCGAATCTCCCCTAGGAAAACACCGTTTCCATAGAACGATATGTATGCTTCAGTCGGAACATTGATTTCACCTTCAAGCACCACCGGGTCCAAACCGGCTGCAAGATCCTGATACACAGCATCAATCTCATCCAGGTATATTGTTGGCATGCTGCCAGTCAGTGGTTGCACGGTTATAGATACGGGAGCACTTTGGGATATTTTACCATGGTTATCCTTGGCCTGAGCATACACATAGTAGATACCCGTATTCCTGGCGTGGAACTGATAGGCATATGTATTCCCCCAACCCAAAGAAGTCTCTCCGATTTCCTGACCGTTCACAAAGAACTTCACGGAACGGATCGATCCATCCTCATCGGATGCATAGGCATTCAACCACAACGTGGAACCCTGTCCGTAGAAGCTCCCGCCGGTTGGACTCATCGCTACGGTTGGATAGCTTCGATCAGCCGCCCCAGCCGTCACACGCACCACATTTGAGCGGGTGGCCGTGCCCGACTCGTCCCTTGCCTGCGCATAGATACGATACTCACCTGCAAACGGGAACATGTAGTTAAACTCGAAAAGATTACGCTTTGCACGTTCGGTCGTGAAATTACCATCGGTTTCCACATCGTTAGCTACCCTTTCCACAGTATTCACGTGGGTGTCATTCACGAAGAAATCAATCGTCGAAATCAAGCTATCCGGATCATAAGCAGTCGCGAATATCTTGGCTTCGGAACCAGGAAGAAACGTGGCTCCGTCCAAGGGAGAAAGCAATTGCACCACCGGAGCCGTGCCTGTATTCAAAACATATCGCAAAATTTCCGTGCGGGCACGGTTCCCGTTGCTGAAATCAACAAGAGACCATACTTCCACGATGCCGTACTGTGGCATTTGGTAATCGAAACTAAACGAATAGCCCGATGCATCCTTCTCGCTGACTTTCACACCATTTACGTAAAGTCCGACCGATTCCACCAACGAACCGCTGTCATTGACATGCACGTTAAAGGCTTTATTCATACCACCGACGACATCATTCGTACCGTCCACGTCCTCGATAATGACCTCAGGAGCGCTTCCAATCGGACGCACGTTAAACCTGCGGGGAGCAGTCGTGTCAACGTAGGTTCCATTATTCAGGGTAGCCCTGGCGGTAACCTTAATGTTTCCGACCCAGGGACGTCCGAGCATCGACTGTTCGGTCCACTCAAAATTGAAAAAACCAGTCGTTGAAGTGACGGGCGATTCGTTTATCTTATAACCGTCAACAAAGAAATCCACTGTCGTAAGACGGGTATACTGAAGCGGTTCCACGGTTGCGGAAAGCGTTAGACTCGGCACTCCCACATTCACATTCGCGTTTTCCTGAGGGAACTCAATGTTGATGCTCGTGAGTCTTCCATCCACAGGAGATATCTCTCCGACTCTAACCGTAATCTCTGCTTCCACCGATCCAATGGAATTACGCACCATGTAAGTGATCTCATTGGACACTCCCGTCAGGGTCGGAAGGGTGTCGGAGAACTGATGGTTCATCTGACCAAAATCTACAGCCTGCGTGTATAGATCGGTTACAATACCTTCATACACACGAAGTAACGTCAATTGATCAATGTCCTCTCTTTCGTCGAGCGGCGGCGGCAGGGCCAAATCCCATTGCATGGATACCACGACATTCACTGCCTGCCCTTCGACGAGGGCAGTGTCACGAGTCGGGTATATGATCTCCATCCTCGTAAGTTGCCCGAGAAGAG
>Ga0123335_1005992_pt1 | contig 14420 bp, 11 predicted proteins | sample BiotimSIPDNA_2_FD_89707 | JGI IMG/M metagenome (GOLD analysis project Ga0123335, IMG submission 89707) | Anaerobic biogas reactor microbial communites from Washington, USA - Biogas_R2 time_0 SIP DNA | ecosystem: Engineered > Bioreactor > Anaerobic > Unclassified | place: Washington, USA... | reverse complement strand
TCCCACCGAACAGATACGTCTGAACATGATTGCCCGTTTCGCGCGACCACGGACTAAGGACTGGCTTGTCAGGCCGGCCTGATATATAAAGCTTTCACAGGCGCACAAATCAGAAGGAATTTTCACAGGAGATACCATGGGAACGATGCTGGGAAGTGGTGCAAATCAGAGGTCGAGCAACCTGCCGCAGGACTGGGCGCAGCGTACGCCGGAACAGAAGCGTGCGTGGAGGCTGGAGAATCTTGTCGATCCGCCGAACCTCGAGTTTGTCAGTGAAAAGGCGAAGGAGGATTATCGGAGACGGGCCCAGCGACTGGTGGATGTGTTCAACGTGCAGGAACCCGACCGGGTTCCGTTCATGCTCCCTGTGGGGAATCTGCCCTTTACCAACTACGGGATCAATCTCAGGACCGCCATGTACGATCTGGAGAAGGCGGTCGCGGCGTGCAGGAAGTTCAACGACGAATATTCGGAGGAGCTGGAGCACTTCGCCTCCCCGTGGGTGACTCCGGGGAAAGTGCTCGACCTTCTCGATTACAAGCTCTACTCATGGCCGGGGCACAGGCTGGGCGAGAACGTCCCCTCGGTGCAATTCATGGAAGCCGAGTACATGAAGGAGGATGAATATGAGGCACTGATGCGCGATCCTTCCGATTTCTGGATCCGGACCTATCTGCCGCGCGTCATGGGGACTTTGGAGCCTCTCCGGATGCTTCGTCCGGCGACCGACATAGTGGAGATCGTCAACCTCGTGCAGTTCATGCCCCTGGCGAGTCCCGAATTCCAGACGATGCTGCAGAAGCTGATGGACATCGGGAAGGAATACCAGAACATGATGAAGATCATGGCCGAGGCGGGTCCTTCCGGAGCGGCACATGGATATCCGGCTATGTTCGGCGCCTTCTGCAAGGCCCCCTTCGACACGCTCGGAGACACGCTGCGCGGAACCCAGCCCATCCTCAAGGATATGTACCGGCGGCCGGAAAAGCTGCTCGAGGCGCTGGATGTCGTGGCCGACTTCACGATCAGCTCCGTACTGAGCTCGCCCAATATTTCCAGCGTCTTCATGGTGACCTACCCGCTGCACAAGGGCGCCGACGGATGGATGTCGCCGAAGCAGTTCGACACCTTCTACTGGCCTTCGCTGAAGAAGGTGATGAAAGCCCTGATCAACGAAGGGCTCGTCCAGCACATGTTTGCCGAAGGGGGATACAATTCGCGCCTCGAGTCCATCAACGAATTTCCGAAGGGGACGGTCGCATGGTATTTCGACAAGACCGACATGGCACGAGCCAAGAAGATACTCGGAAGCAAATGCGCCATCCAGGGGAACCTGGCGTCGTCGCTCATCGTTACCGGCACCCCCGAGGATGTCAGGAAGCAGTGCCGCACATTGATTGAGGAATGCGGGCAGGGAGGCGGGTATATCCTGTCGGCGGGCGCAATTCCCGATAATCCGAAGCTGGAGAATCTGCGCGCAATGGTTGAAGCCGTGAAGGAATACGGCGTCTACCGCAGGTAACGTTTCCGCCCGTTCCGGAGGTGCGTGAACGGATTTTGCACGAACGGGTAACGGAGGCCGCCGTCCCGGTTAGGGACGGATTGCATGATGCTCGTGTCGTCCCTCCGGGACTCGGCGCCGCGGTCTGCGATACGCCCCGATTGGACGGGCGTGAACGAATTGGAATGCGAAACGTTTTCCTGTGACGCGGTAACGAAAACCACGGCCAACGCGTCCCGTTAGGAACGCGTTGAAAATAGCCCGGCACGGAAGTGCCGGGATACATTAGGAACAAAAAAAGAATCAAGTCCCGGAGGGACGACCGACCTTCATCTACCTTCCTGCCAAACCCTGCGTCAGCTCAATACGGGTGCCGGCTGGATCCGTCACGAACGTCACCTTAAGGCCTATCTGTTTTGCCTCGACAATCTTCATGTCGAGCTTCACATCCCTTGCCTCGAGTCTCCTGCAAAACTCCTCCAGGTCCTTTACCTCAAAGCTTATGTGATCAAACACATGCCCTTTCGTCGCGACCCTGGGCGGATCCTGCTGCACCATGAACCGCACCTCTCCTCCGGGAAAACCACTGCCGGCCGGGAACCTGATGCCGAAAATATCTTCATACCACTGTGCCAGCGCCGGGTCGTTCGAGAATATATGGAAATGGTGGAATGCCACCGGCACATTCAGATTCTTATCTTCAAGAATCTCCACCCTTACCCCTTCGGGCAACACTGCAATCGACCTCTCAGACAGCTGGATGCCTGCGGCCGCAAGCTTCGACTTGATTGCCGCAAGATCGCGCACCGCCAGGGCAAAATGATCCGCCGTGGGCTCTCCCTCCTGGACGGGTTCCCCCTTTGTCAGAAGGATGATCGTTCCGGGCAGTTTGAGCAGTTCGAGTGCACCGGCATGTGCAACCTCGGCGCCGAACAACTCGACCCAGAGCTTCTTCTGGGCTTCCGGATCCTTCACTATCAAGTGGACGTGCCCGAGCGCGACCCCCTTCTCATTGAATGGGGCAGACTGGGCAAATGCGGGGACAGCGACAATACAGGCCAGACAGAGCAATGCAATCCTTTTCGACATCGATGAGCCTCCTCTGATGCAGCCCAAGCTTACACAAATCGGTCTCATTTTAAAATCGAAGTAATTTGTGTAATCTGTGGACCATGGTTGATCCTGAAGCCCTGATCACTATAGCGCTGGAATCCGGCGCATCCGGCGCGGCCGTGCTCGATACTTCGGTCATTGAATTCCATGAAGAATTCCGAAAGGCGTGCGAAAGGAATTTCTGTGGTAAGTACGACACCAACTGGATGGGGCCGCCGGCCATAGGTCCGATCGAGGTTCTGAAACGCCGGGCACTGAACTACCGCCAGGGATTGCTGCTGCAGAGCGTGCACTCCGTCAAGAGCAGCTTTGACATCAAGGGGATGATCGCGAAAGCTGCCGTCCATGAGGCGATCTTCCGCACGCTGCTCGACAGGATCAGGCAGGAATACCCCAGCGAGGACTTTCTTCCGCTCAATGCCGGCTGCTGCAGCATTTGTGAAAAATGCTCATATCCGGGCGAGCCGTGCCGAAATCCTGACCGCGCGGTAGCCTCGGTCGAGGCATATGGAATGGACGTGATCGCCCTCCAGAAGAAAGCAGGCGTCCGGTATTACCATGGCAAAGAGGCCGTCTGCTATGTCGGCCTGATCCTCTTCAATCCCGCGTCTCACACAAGGTCGCAATAGGAAAACCTGTTATCGCGCAGCACCTTTTCTCCGGGCGTCACCTTCACGGGCCTTGTGAATACCGGGCCGTCATAGACAAAGGTGTGGAATTCACCGTTTTCGCCGCACGGATCTATCCCCGCAGGAAGATCGCTGATAAACGATCGGTCGTACCGGCGTCCGGTGAATTCGGGAGCAAGCGCGTGGGTATCGACGCAGACCACGATGGCTTTGAATCCCTGGTCGCAGAAGAGCGCCGAGAGCTCCTTCGTCGAGCGTCCCCAGAGAGGGAATATGCAGCTCATCCCGGCGCGGTTCATGCGCTCTTCGCGGTATTCCCGCACGTCCTGGAGGAAAATGTCGCCGAAGGCCGCCGTCTCCACTCCGGCGTCTTTGTATTTCCGCACCGCCTCGTTCATGCGCTGCTCGTAGATTTCGTTGGTGCAGTTCTGTGGAATCACCACCTCGTCGAGCGGATACCCCAAGGCTTCTGCCTGGAGCGAGAGCAGATTGCGCCGTACGCCATGCATGCTGATCCGGTCGTATCCTTCCGTTACGGTCGTAAGCAGGGCCGCGACCTCGACGTCCGGGTTCTTCTTCAGTTCGTGGAGCGCCAGCGCGGAGTCTTTCCCGCTGCTCCATGCAAAAAGCACGCGCTTCTTCATATCATTTCCTTCCGAAACCGAAGGTGATTATGAATGACGCATGCACATGACGCAACAAGGGAGAAGAGGGTGCTATGAATGCGGGCCGAATTCGGTATTGATCATGCGGTGGATGGCGCCCGTGCCGACCGGCCATCTCTCACAAGCGGTCTTCAGGGAATCGGGCCAGTGTTTCTGCGCCAGGAGAAGGTCTGTCGCTCCTTCCGCACTCACCGGGACCGAGAAATAGTATCCCTGGGCGTACTCGCATCCCAGTTCCTTGAGTTTCATCACCTGCTCCAGGTTCTCGACCCCTTCTGCAATCACCTTAAGCCCAAGGTTCCGTCCCAGCGTGATTATCGTGCGGACAATCTCATCGTCCTCCATGATTCTCGACACAAAAACCTGGTCGATCTTGAGGCTGTCGAGCGGGAAACGATGCAGATAGCTCAGTGAAGAATACCCCGTGCCGAAATCGTCTATGGCGATCTTGATTCCAAGCGATTTCAGCTGATTCATCAGCTCGATCGCCGATTCCGGGTTGGGCATCGTCGCACTTTCGGTCACCTCGAGATTGAGGCTGCTGTACGACAGCTGAGTATCATGCAGGACCGCCCGGCAATGCTGCAGCAGGTCTGCCTGAAGGAAATGACGCGCCGAGAGATTGACGCTTATCATCAGGGGCGGATCGTTGGCGAAGCGGCTCTGCCAGATGCGCATCTGGCGGCATGCCGTCTCGAGCACCCACTGGCCCAGCGGGACAATCAATCCGGTCTCCTCCGCCACCAGGATGAACTCCTTGGGAGGGACGATGCCGCGCGACGAGTTCTTCCAACGCACCAGGGCCTCAAAACCGAGAATTCTCCCGGTTTCGAGCGATACTATCACCTGGTAGAAATTCTCGAATTCCTTCCGCTCAATGCCGCGCCGGAGCTCGGTCTCGAGCTGCAGACGCGCAATTGCGTTGGCGCGCATGTCCGCGTCGAATATCTCGTAGCGCCCTTTGCCTAGCGACTTGGCGCTGTACATCGCGGTGTCGGCGTCACGCAGCAGTTCCTGCGGGCTTTGATACGAGGGATTGTAGAGGGCGATCCCGATGCTTGCCGTCGGGAACAGCTCCTGGCCGGCCACCATGAAGGGCATGGAAAGATCATGCGCGATGCGCTCCGCCACGCGCGTGGCATCTAACGCGCTCGATATGTCTTCAAGGAGAATCGTGAACTCGTCCCCTCCGAGCCTTGCTATCGTGTGATTGCGGCCAAACCGAGCAACGGAATCCGTCGAACGCAGGGTCGCCTCGAGCCGCCCGGCGATTGCCACGAGCAGCTGGTCTCCCATCATGTGCCCCAGGCTGTCGTTGATCAGCTTGAAGCTGTCCAAATCGAGGAAGATCAGGGCGAGCGTCTTGTCCTTCCGGCGCCTTGCCCGTTCAAATGAACGGCTGAGCCGGTCCATAAACAGGACCCGGTTCGGCAGCCCCGTCAGGACGTCGACCACCTTTCCGCGCGTGATGTCTGTCTGAGAGCCTGCCATCCGGTAGGCCTTCCCGCTGCTGTTGCGCACCGCCAGGCCGCGGCCGAGCATCCACAGGTAATTTCCGTCCCGGTGCAGCATCCGGTACTCGTCTTCATAATGGGGCGTCGCTTCGTCAAGATGCGCGGCAATGTCGGCCCGGACCCTGTCTACGTCGTCAGGATGTATCCTGCGGAACCATTCATCCGGATCGTCGCTGATTTCATCTTCGTTCCATCCGAGCATCGCCTTCCAGCGGGGCGAGAAGTACATCTTGTTCCTGACGACATCCCAGTCCCACAGCCCGTCATTGGCTCCGCGGGACGCGAGAGCATAGCGTTCCTCGCTTTCGCGCAGCGCTTCTTCGGCGCGCTTGCGCGAGAGCTGGTTCTGAATTCTGGCCAGAACTACGGGGAAATCGATCGGCTTGGTCACGTAGTCGTTGGCGCCGGCCGCCAGCGCCGAAACCACGTCATCGCTGCTCGCTTTGCCGGTAACCATTATTATCGGGAGCTGCGCGGGCGTGTACGTCTGTCGAAGGGTCTTCAGCACCTGCACCCCGTCCATATCCGGCATCTGGACGTCGAGCAGCACGAGATCCACCTGATGAGAGTTGATCCACTCCAGCGCACTCCTGCCGTCGGAGGCCAGCGAAGCCTCGAATCCGCGCTTGCGGAGACGGCGGAGCATCAGGTCGCAGTTTGCAGTATCGTCGTCCACAATCAACAGCGTATCAGGCCCAGAAATCATGAGTTTCCTTCCAAATCAAACAATCTCCCGGGGAGTCGGTCTACTTTTCGGCCTTCCCGTCCTTTTCGATTACACTTCTTCTGCGGGCCCCGCCGGGGTGGCAAAAAATCCTTTCGTTATGCTGCTATATCCAGGTGTTCTTCAATCATCTCCTGCAGCTCTTTCAGAAGTTCTTCCGTCACGTTGAGCAATCGCGCCTCAGGTGTTGCCGCCCGGATGGCGGAAGAACCCGCATTGAGCCCCAGTCCGGCCTCGCGGCTCCTTTCGTTTGCCAGCCGAACGATCAGAAGCGGAAGGTCTCCCGAACAATCCTGCGAGTGATGGTCTCTGGCGATCTGACAGTAGACTTCGGGGATATTCCAGTCCTGCAGGAGTTTGTGCCCGACGCTGCAGTGCGCCGCCTGCAGAAGCTCATGAAGCAGTTCATGTGATGAGAACGCTCCGGGCCCCTCCAAATCCCTGATTTCGTCCACGGCGCGCAGGATTGCGAGTTTTCCCACGTCATGCAGCAGACCGCCCAGAAAGCAGATTTCCTCGATCCCGGTCAACCGGACTCTTTTGGACAGCCATTGTGATGCAAGTGCGGTCGTGCTTGCGTGGCGCCACAGATCCGTGAGCATGCGCTCGAGATCGGGGTGGCGCGCCCGGTATTTGGCTCTTTCGGACACCAGGATCACGATCCGGCGCATCTGCAGGATTCCCAGCCGCACAATGGCGTTGCGGACAGTCCGGACAGGGGATAAACCACAGTAAAACGGTGAGTTGGCGGCTTTGAGCACTTCAGCCGCGATGGCCTGGTCGCTTAGGATGATCTCCTCGATTCTGCCCATGTCCTCTGGGCTTCCCGCCGTAACCTGCTGGAGCCGGAGGGCGACCGGATTGTTCACCGGGAGCGAGAACTCTCCTGATTCGATAAAGGCGATGACACGATCGAATGATGAGCGGTTCTGCATGGGACCTCCTCCAGAAAACACTCCGTTTTTTAGGTTTCTCCCTCCATATCGGCAGATCCGGGACATGTCAGGCAGAAAAAAAGCCGCAGACCGGAGTCTGCGGCTTTTTTTTCCTAACGACTGCCGACTACGTACTGCTGGCTCGCGATTTGTGGACTGGCGATCTTTTCTACCAGCCTGACGTCAGGCCATAAGGCAACTGGAACCCGATGGCCTCGATTTCATGAATTTTACCCTGTCTGATTTTGTAAATGTGCATTGCAGGAAGGTTGAAGGTTCCCTGGAATGACGGAGCGGTGTCGATTCCCGGGACTCCCTTGACCTTGTACTCTTTCACGTCGCTTTTGTGCCAGAACATGGAGAAGCCGACCACGAGTCCCTTCTGCTCGTCTGCTATCGGGACGCGGCGCTCCTTGATATCCGTGATGTAGGTGAAGGCGCCGGTGCTGATCTGGCCTTCGCAGTCTCTGGGCATTTTCGCCATTACTTCCATCATTTTCCTGGTGTCCGGATCAGGGTTGCTGATCGGTATTGCCGCCTGCTGTTCCCTGGTTCCGGCGGTAGTCATGCCGTTTTCGCGCCGTTCGCATCCGGGTGCGAAGGGAGCGAGTTTCCCGTCTTCGCCCGTGAGTGCGACGTAGTACGCTTCGCCGGCAGCGAGCATCTGGTCGCGCGGGGTTCTGTCTTCGGGCGGCAGGTCCTCAAGAAGAGCGGGCCTCACTTTCTCGAGATTCGCAAGCTGCCCTGCGTTGAGTTCGTCGCGGACCGCCAGGTGCTCGGCTTCGGTTATCTTGCCGTTGACCAGCTTGAGGCGCGCTCCGAGCAGAACCGGCTTGTTCGTCTCCTTCATCATGACGAGGCAGGCGACCTGCTGGGCCACCGGATCCGCCGCATAAATCTGGAAATCGGACGGGCCCTCGGTTGCAGTGACCCACAATCCTTCGCCGACAGGTATGTGGGCGGTATTCTCGGTGAACTTCACGTCGGCGGCAAAGGGGACCGCGCTCGGATCATGCTGTACGAGTGCGTTTAGATACTGCTTCATCATGTTTTCCAGGCACTGCCGGTCGCAGTCGGCCGCCTGGGTTTCCTGAACGCCCTGGGTTTGGGGCTCTGCCCCGTTGTTGCATGCCGTCAGGGCGATGGTTGCAAGCAAAGTAGCTATCGCAATCAAGAGTTTTGTCTTCATTCGGTTGCCCCCATTGAAATTCAGATCAGGAGAACATTGCTCGCACCTATAAGGCAACCCCGGGGACTCCCTTGTCAAGACAATTTCGGCTCCGGTTGAAATACAAATCGTAATGTCCCGAAAACTTCAGGAACATGGAAATTTGGTCGCGAGGTATGGGTGGGGATCCAGGCTGAATAGAAGCGCTCCTGCCCCTCTCCTTCGATGCGGAAGAGGTTAAGCCTCCAGCTGTCCTGCGGGTCGAAAGAGTCGCAGAGGGAAGAGAAAGGGATGCCCATGACGGCCGTCCAGATACCCGCCTCGAAATCCACCGAGACGCGGCTCCGAAGGTCGCACAACAGCAGCGCTTTTTCGCCCTGGTTGATGTCCAGATCCAGCCAGTCGCCGTTGGGGCTGATCTCGAATTCTCTGTAATGAGACTGATCGTCAGCGCCCGGCCTGATGAAGATTTCAGCGACGTCACGTTCCCACAACCTGTCGCGCCGACGGTTGCCGCCGCCGTAGACGTAAATTCCGCGGAAACGGCAGCGGAACTGAATGAAGAGACGTTCCGGGGACCAGAGGATCTTTGCCTCGGTTTCCCGTTGAGGATCAGGATTGCCGCCGCGCCAGTCGCTGCAGAAGGCAACGGGTTTTGCCTTGCGCCAGGCTTCGGGATACGGCAGTCCCGAAGGATCGGGTTGATCAGCAAGTCTTTCGGCGATTATCTCTTTCATCGGTCTTCTCTTTCGGTTTCCACTAAATAGCACATAGCAACCGCAAACGCGAAACCTTGTCTCCCGTGATATCGGCGTGTACGATTGCTATAATTCGTTAGCCGCATACCGACGGGGGGTATCCCCTCCTCCGCCCCACAGGGTATCAGGATCCGGTCTAACCCAACTGGAGAACAGATCACCATGACAGATATCGAGATCCGAAACGAGCTTGACAGGTCTTATTCGGATGTCTTGACACCGGCAGTTCTTGACGCGATCCGCATTTTGGCCCCTTTCGACCGCGACCGGAAGGAAATCATGCGGGCCAGGATTGAAAGACGGGCGGCACGATTCGGCAACAGACAGCGGATTACCTTCCTCGATCCTTCTTCCACGATTCCCCGCACCCGTATCAGGGTACAGGATGCGCGCGACGGGAATTTCATCGGAAGCGAAATTCCTTCAGATCTCCAGCGCCAGTGGATCCAGGGAACCGGGCCCGGCACGAGGCCGAACGCAAGGCTGGAGCAGGGTATCCGGTCTGTCGCATACGCCCTTCTCTCCGGGGCCGACGGCTGGATGTTTGACGGGGAGGACGCACTGGGGCAGATCTCCACCATGTCTCTGGACAACCAGCGTAATCTGAAGCTGGCGATTCACGGCGATCCGATCTTCATGAAGGTGGCTGAAGGCGTTGCCGCCGAGATGAACCAGTGGGCGCAGGGATTCTTCGGCCGTTCGATCATCAGGGACTGGAGGCGGCAGCTTGAATTCACCACGAAACTCTTCCGGCCGAGGGGACTGCACCTCGACGACCGGCATGTGCGGCACGGCGACGGTGCCGGCTTTTCGGCTTCGATCGTCGATACTGCTCTGTACGTAGTCAACAACGGTCGGCAGCTCCGTTCTGCGGGATCTTCAGTAGTGCTGTACCTGCCCAAGATCCAGACGGCCGAAGAGGCGGCGCTCTGGAACGACATTCTCTCCGCCCTGGAGGCTCACCTCGGATTCAGCGAAGGGACGATAAAGGTCTATGTTCTGGTCGAGCAATTCGAGGCCTGCTTCCAGCTGATGGAAATCCGAGCTGCACTGGGGAAGCATTTCGTCGGCTTCAACACCGGCCGTTGGGATTACATCAACAGCGTCGCCGACGCCATGGCGTGGGACCCGAACTTCGTGAATCCGAACATCGACGCGATCACGATGACCTACGGATATATGAGGAATTACGAAGACCGTGTCCGGCGGGCCGTCAATACGCCTGACCGGCTGGGGCAGTTCGCGCTATGGCAGGGAGGAATGGAGCCGAATATCCCGGTAGGATCCGAAGCCGGGGTAACCAGCGGCATGAAGCGCGCGGTTGCCGGCGCCGAAAGGGAACAGCGCGAAGGAGCCAGCGGAAAATGGGTGGCCCATTGGAAGATGGTGCACATCGTCCGGCCCGTCTGGGAAAAAGTCGGCGAGACCAACCAGCTTGGACGCCCGTTTCCGCGTCTCACCTATACCGAAGAGGATGCTGCGGGGCTGACCCTGCTCGAACCCGCTCCACGGACCGTCCGCGGCGCACGGGACCTTCTGAGCGTCGCGATGCAGTACGGCAACGCTTTCGGTCAGGGATTCCAGGCCGCGGCGCTGAAGCCCGCCGATTTCTTCGGGAATGAAGACGTCCTCTACCTGATGGAAGACATGGCTACGGGGGAGATACGGCTCAGCATTCTCTGGGAGTGGCTGCATAAAAATGCGGCATTCACGCATGATGACGAATCCGGCATCAAGGCGGGCTCCCGTTTTACCCTGGAGCTCTTTGAGATCCTCCTTGAAGAGGAATACATGAAGCTGCGCCGGGCGAGTAACAGGGACGTGCACGACAACTCGAAAGACACTACGCTCCCGATTACGAAAGAGATAGTTCGGGCCTATGTCAGCCGGCCCGAAAAACTACCGTGGTACATCGACCTCCTCAACATTAATCTGAATGTGTGGGATCTCGCCGAGGCGAAGCGGCGTATCGAGCTTCTGATCGAAAGCTTCCGCAGGGACGGGACAAGGATCACACATAATTTGGATTTCACAACGTCACATCCCCCCATGTTGGACCAGGAGATAAAGAGATGAGTGCAATTGAACGGCGCCTGATCGAATACGGGAACAGATTCGACCGCCAGCTGGACGAAGCCAGGGAGTGGTTTGAGCAGCCGCGCTTCGATGGGATCATCAGGCTCTATTCACCCCGGGATGTCGCAGAACAGTGGGGATCCATCAGGGCCGAGTACCCTGTGGCGCGGGATGCCGCAAAGGCTTTCTATGCGCGCCTGAGGGAGCTTTTCAAAGCAAAGAATTCTATCACCACGTTCGGTCCCTACACACCGGGACAGGCCGTCACGATGAAGCGGCTCGGGATAGAAGGGATATATCTCGGCGGATGGGCGACGTCGGCCAAAGGGAGTGCCGATGAAGATCCGGGCGCCGATCTGGCGAGCTATCCGCTGAGCCAGGTGCCGGAGGAGGCCTCCACGATAGTGCGGGCGCTTCTGACGGCCGACCGGAACCAGCATTTCGGGCGTTCGCGCATGAACCCCGACAAGCGGGATAGGACTCCGGAGGTCGACTATCGACCTTTCATCATCGCAGACGCCGACACCGGACATGGCGGGGATGCGCATGTCCGCAACCTGATCCGGCGCTTTGTCGAAGCGGGGGTTCCGGGTTACCACATTGAGGACCAGAAACCCGGAGTGAAAAAGTGCGGACACCAGGGAGGTAAGGTACTGGTATCGCAGGACGAGCAGATAAAGCGGCTGAATGCGGCGCGGTTTCAGCTCGACGTGATGCGGGTTCCCGGAATCATAGTGGCGCGCACCGATGCCGAGGCTGCGAATCTCCTTGACGGCCGCGCCGACGAGCGCGATCAGCCCTTTATCCTCGGCGCCACCAACGTCGATATTCCCAGCTACAAGTCGATCCATATCGCGATTCTGAGAAAGTTTTTCGAAAACGGTATCGACGAAATCAGGGGGCACATGCTCTTCAGCATCTCCGATGCGGAATACGACGCCGCCTATGCCTGGATGGGGAGAACGGGGGTAATCGATCTGATCGAAGACAGCGCGCTGGCCTACACGAGAAGCGGAGATATGGGCATTGATGCGATGATCGATGTTCCGTTCGATCGTTTCGTCGATGCCTGGCAGGCTGAAGCCGGGCTGAAGACTTACCGGCAGGCCGTGGCGGACGTGCTGGAGTTCCGCATTAACGAAGGCGAGCACTTCGACATGACCGTCGAAGAATGGAACGAGTTCGCGCGAAAGGCATCGCTCTATTCGGCGCGCCGGAAGGCAAGATCAATGGGAATCAACCCGATCTGGGATTGCGAGCTGGCCAAGACCCCTGACGGGTATTATCAGATCGAAGGAGGAATGGAGTACGCGATCGCCAAGTCTTTGAGCGCCGCTCCATTTGCAGATCTCCTCTGGATGGAAACCAAAACGGCCAATCTCGAGGAGGCCGCGCGCTATGCAAATGCCATCCATGCAGAGTACCCGGACAAAATGCTTGCGTACAACCTTTCTCCCTCGTTCAACTGGGATACAACCGGAATGAGCGACGAAGAGATGCGGCGCTTCCCTGAAGAGCTGGGGAAGCTCGGGTATGTCTTCAATTTCATCACCTACGGCGGCCATCAGATCGACGGGCTCGCCGCCGAGGAATTCGCAACCGCGCTGAAGCAGGACGGAATGCTTGCTCTCGCGAGGCTGCAGAGAAGAATACGCCTGATCGAATCGCCGTACCGGACACCCCAGACACTGGTCGGCGGCCCGCGCCTCGATGCGGCACTGATGTCGTGTTCGGGACGCACGGCTATAACCAAAGCGATGGGGAAGGGATCGACGCAGTACCAGCACCTCATCCAGACGGAGATTCCAACCAAGCTGCTTGACGAATGGCTCGCCATCTGGGCGGAACATAACGGGATTCCCGGACCGCTGCAGGCGAAGCTTCGTCCCCATACCGCAGGTTCCGAGCTGCTGCAGCTCAGCATTCTGGACGGCAGGAACGAGGTAGCCGCCGCAATCGTGTTTGCCTACATCCAGGATCGCCGCGGACGCAGTATTCTATCGATGCGCGATCAGAACACATTCGATGTCTCGATGAGGAAGAAGCGGCTGATGACGCTGGCGCACCTGTATTTGATTTACCGGTACAAGATCGATTCAGTCCATTACGTGACCCCGACCGAGGAGAATTATTACCAGACGGAGAAGATGAAGGATCTGGGGATTTATTCCGGCGTCAATACCGAGATCGGACAGATTATCGTCGCGTCGGTGAATCAGCTTCAGATCGCCGAGCTGGTGAATCCGGATCAGGCGGCGTTGCGGACCCTGATCGAGAAGCGGTAAGCAGCGGGATGAGGAGGGGTTGCGTTTGACACGCAACCCCTGACGGCATTGCACTCGCGTCAGAAACGGTAACTGATGCCGAGCTGGACTATCGGGAAAAACCTGTAATCTTCGATTTCGTTATTGACCTCCTGCATTTCCTCGTCGACGTCGGCCTGCAACTGTGGAACGGAAATGCTGGGAGTCAGGGTTGCGGTCGGGGTGCCGTGATACATGAATCCGATATCGGTGAAGAACCCGAGGCGTCCCGATTTCCTGATAGGATTATTGAAACCGATTCCAAAATACGGAGCAACCCTGTTGAGCTTTGTCTTCACATCGAGACGTCCCGTATCTGCGAGGTTGTACTGATTGCCGCCTATGGTGACGATCCCTGTAGAAGGTGTGTTGCCGCTCACCTCGTTGAGATTGATGATTATTCCTCCGCCGATCCGGAACCAGTTGCGGAACGGGAACACATCTGCCGCAATCGGCACTCCGCCGAGTTTGAGCCTTGATTCATAGGTTATTCCACTGATATCGAGATCGGTCGAGTAGGCGAAGAAGCTCGCTCCCGCCCTGACATTCAGGAGTCCCGGCACGATTGAACGGCTCAGGTCGGCTCCGAGGCCGAGAGATCCGGCCCTGACGTCGATCGCCCATCCTTCCCCTTCGGTTTCATTCTGCGCGATTGCGGGTGTGCACAATACGAGTACTGCAAATACGGCGGCCCAAAATCTCTTCATAGGTTCTCCAGTCCGTGTTTTCATGCGGCGGCTTCATTGCAGAAATGATATAGCCACATCCGGATCCATTCAAACCCGACTTTGGTACTATCGTACCGGATCACGTCGGGCGCCCCGATGGGACTTGATTGTTTTTTTGTTCCTGCTGTTCCCGGCACGGAAGTGCCGGGACCCTGGAAACCGGATAAGAAGCATGAAGTCCCGTCCTATGAAAGGTACTGTCAAGGAGAAAGCTCTCCCTCCCAGGGAACAGGCGGCACAAACTGCGCAATCGAAGCTGCACGAATTTTCGAGCTCCATTCGAGAACTCAAAGCACGCCGGTAGTG
>Ga0123335_1005986_pt1 | contig 14426 bp, 13 predicted proteins | sample BiotimSIPDNA_2_FD_89707 | JGI IMG/M metagenome (GOLD analysis project Ga0123335, IMG submission 89707) | Anaerobic biogas reactor microbial communites from Washington, USA - Biogas_R2 time_0 SIP DNA | ecosystem: Engineered > Bioreactor > Anaerobic > Unclassified | place: Washington, USA... | reverse complement strand
GGTCATCCGCGCTGCTCGATTACGAGAGCGAGGCGATCGTCGCTCTCGTTGCACAGCGGGGGTGGGCGCACATCAGTTCGATCACCGACCGTATTGAGGCCATCTACACGATGGTGCGTGATGAGATTCCCTACGGCTATACCGCACACTTCAAGATCCCGGGCTCAGAGGTGCTCACTCTGGGGATGGGAAATTGCCTGACCAAGACCACCCTGCTCATGACGCTCCTTCGCGCTGCAGGAGTGCCGTGCAGGATGGAAGCGGCGACGGTGGGCCGCATCCTCCACCGCGGCCTCCTCAAGGGAGTGGCTATCAAGCTCTCACCCCGATCGCTCTTCCACAGCTGGGTGAGTGTGTACTATCGGGACAGGTGGGTGGAGCTCGGCGGTCACATCGTCGACCGCCCCTACCTGTTGAAGCTCCAGGCTCGGTACCCGGACTACATGGGAAGCTTCTACGGCTACGGCATCGCCACGCTCAACTTCCGTAACCCTCCCATCAAGTGGGAGGGGGAAGAGACCTCAATCCAGGACAAGGCCATCAGGGGAGAGCTGGGAAGCTTCCCTGGTCCTGATTCGTTCTTCGCTGCCCACCCTGAGGCGGAGCGAAGAACGTGGACACTGGGCTATAAGCTGGTGCTAAGGCCAACGCTGAACAAGAGCATCAGGCGGGTGAGAGAGGGGTAAGGGGCGCTCTCTTTCATTTTCATGTAAGAAGAAACACATAAGGGATGCAGAGCACTCCGTACTACGCTTTCGCGTATACACGTTACCAAGACAAACAAGTCGCACTGAGGACTCTTCAAACCATCATACACTTGAGCAAATGCAATTTAGGACTCGAGCTAATAATGGTATTTTCCTTCAAGAGATTGTCATAGCAACTTAGACGAATTCTGTTGCCAATGAAGGGAGTTCACAAATCTGTCCAGTCCGACTGTGCGGTAGAGAGTTGAAAGAAAGTTACAATGCAATGCGGTTTTGTAATTGTGACAAGCGAGAGATCGACGCTTTCCATTTTTCTTTCAAGAGAGAGAAAAGCGCAGTAAGAACGGATTGTAATTCAGGGGCAAGAGTGACGATAAACCTCAAAGAGAATACAAGAGGGGGGCTGGTTTTGATACCACCATTATTAAATATATCATACAATAGATGTAGAAGAGGGACATTTGAAATAATGTAAGATATTTCATCATTATGATTTGAGGTAAAAATAATGGATAGAAAAAATAGAGTTGACTCTTTGCGAAGGGGATCCTCATATGGGTTCTGCAGCATATGTGGCTCGAAAGGCTTGTTAACAAGAGACCATGTTCCTCCCCGTTCTTGCGGCAATTCTGGAGTTGTTGTTATTGGTGGAACCAAATATCAAGGAGGCTATAAGGCTAGAACCATCTGTCAAAAATGTAACAATGAACTTCTAGGAAGCAACTATGACCTCGAATTTAAAAAAGTGTACGATGAATATAACAATATTATCGCCTCGCAATCGAGGCTACCATTATTTGGATATCTGAAAATCAAGTGTTCTCAAGAGAAATTACTCAAATGTTTTATTGGGCATTTTCTAGCCGTGTCATTGTTTAATAGTGATGATGATATTCAATATTCGCTTACCAGTGACCCTATTCCTCGTGGAAAAATCAAAGAGGATTTAACTCAATTTTTTTTAGGAACATCCAACCTCGACAATTATGATATTTATCACTGGATATATCCGACCCGCCAATTAGTGATTATGGATGTCTTTGGAAGAGTCGATGGTCTGTGTTCTTCACCCAGGGGTCTCTTTGTCGGTGTTGTTATTAAAATGTTCCCATTGGCAATCTACATTGTAAATAATTCAAATAAATATTACAGCCCTTATAAATTGCAAAAAATGGATACAAAATCAATGGAACTAGTCCTTGATTTTAAATATCTAATCGATGAGAAGTGGCCTGAAAGAGAACCCAGCGATGATGGAGCCATAATTGGGAATATCAAGAATCTTCAGTTAGTTGACATGGATCCAAACCCGAATACTTAAGTTAACAAGCAAACAAATATTCCTATATCGGAAAATAGTCGATGTGTATTGAAAACCTTGAAGTGTATACCAATGAGTTAACATCATTAAAGAAACGAGTTCAGGGGTATCTGGCCAGTGTTGTACTGTCCACATGTACGCCTCTTTTCTGATGCTTCCGGACATGATGTGTTGCAACTATGGTATAGTGAAGAGGGAGGTTCTTCGATGAAAATCATATCCACCACCGCATTGGCTCACACCGTTGCAGCCCTTCGAAAGAGAGAAGGCCTGACCCATGCGCAGCTTGGAGAGCTGACCGGTCTTTCTCCCTCCCTGATCGCCCGCCTTGAGCGAGAGGATTTCATCCCCTCGACTGTACAGCTTCAAGCCCTCTCTTCGATCCTTGGGTTTGATTTTGCCGAGATAATCGCAGAAAAGAGAGAAGAGCCCTCCTTCATCGCGCTTCAGCGCGAACGCTTGGGCGAAGATGATCGAAAAGACTTTGATAGGCTCATCGCCATGATGCTGACCCTCCGCCAACAGCTGACGCTGAGAAGAGCGTGGGAACGTGAGGCGGAGAGAGCATAATGGCGATGATGAGGTACTGAAGTTCTTGTGTGGGTGTTCAACACGAATTCTGTTGGGTTTCTTGTTCTTGAGACGGAGGGGGATTGCATTCCTTGCACATCCCTGTTTTTCAGTCCCTACAAAGGGGGATGCAAGGAAGAGGCAGATGGAGTAGGCTTGCATCAGCTTTTGCTGGTTTGTTGGGTGGTAAGGAAGGGTTTGTGTAATGAGTGATAGAGAGATCGAAGAGTTCATCTGAGTACACAAAAGAAGTAGCGTCATCGAAGAAGAAGTCCCAAGAGTATCTGCAGAGTGTGGGTCTGTATACAAAGAAGGGGAATCTCAGGAAAGAGTATAAGGCGCCATGTACAGCAAAAAAGACACCCTGATCATCGCTACCTATTGCATCTAAGGACTCTTCCTTCCCCGAGCGCGTAAAGAGTAGAAGAGGCTCACAGTAGTGAGCAAATGGATGGTCAGGTTGTTTTACTGTATGGGGAGGAGGACCTTCTGTGGATCATAGGGCAGGAAGATATATCACCCATCTATCCCGAGAGGCTTCGTATCGATCGTTCATTCCCTCTCCCCTTCCACCAGATCCGCCCTTGTCGATGAGTGCGGATATGGTGGAGCTGCTGGAGAAAGCCAATGCACAGCTTACGCTCTTGGAGGGGCTTGCTTCGCAACCCCCCGGTGGCGATCCCTTCGTTTTCCTCTATGTGCGCAAGGAAGCCCTGATGTCCTCACAGATCGAAGGGATCGGGGCAACATTGGAGGATATCTTCGATCCGTTGGTGGATGAGCACGCCAATCGAGATATTGAGGATGTCGTCAACAATATCAAGGCCATCGAATATGCCGTTGCACAGAGAGCGACGCTTCCGCTCTGCAACCGCCTGATTCGAAACGCCCACGCCGTCTTGATGCAGGGTGCGCGAGGGGCAACTCAAAGCCCAGGGGAATTCCGCTTCTCTCAGAACTGGATTGGCGGGGCGGGCAGTACCTTGAAGACCGCCCGGTATGTGCCTCCCGCCCCACCGGACATGGAGGAGGCGATGGCGGACCTTGAACAGTACTTCCACACCCGCGACGGCCTTGATGTGCTGATCCGGGCCGCCCTCATTCACTACCAATTTGAGAGCATCCACCCCTTCCTGGACGGAAATGGGAGAATCGGTCGTCTGTTGATCACCCTGCACTTGATGGAAGAGGGGGTGTTGACCACCCCGGCTCTCTCCATCTCCTCCTTCTTGAAACAACATCAGGCAGAGTACTATGACCGCATGAGTGAAGTACGTAGTACCGGCAACTATGAGCAATGGGTCAAGTTTTTCCTTCAAGCGGTGTATGAATCGGCCTCAGACGCCATTGCTGCCATCGAGGAGCTGACTGCACTCCTCGATACGCATGTCCACCTCATCGCCGGCATGGGGTGTGCCTCCGGCACCACCATGCGTCTTTTTTCGTATTTGGAGACTCATCCCATCATCGACATAGAGAGCACCGCCTCATCCCTTGAGATGGCCTTCAACACCGCCGAGGGAGCCATCGAGAGGCTTATCCAAGCAGGGATCCTTCACCAGGCCACTACCACTCGGCGTGGCCGGACCTTCGTCTATACCGACTACCTGGGTCTCTTGCGAAAGGGGACAGAATGATGTGTTGCGCCTGTTGATTCTCCCTGCCGAAGTCATCGTGAAGGAGATGGTTCTTTTTCCATCTTTGATATGATTTGTGCAAAAAATCATATCAAGGCACAACTCACGCAGAGAACATGTGTACGAGAATTTGGACACGTTGGTGTCGTCGTGAGAGGAGGAGCGCTGATGGCCCTCCCCTACACCAACACGATCCGTTTCTCCCCTGCAGGGAGGACCTCCCCGATGATCGGGTAGCCGGAGAGGGAGGAGAACTCCTCTGCCTCCTGCTTGGGAAGGGCGAGGAGGAGGCCTCCTGAGGTCTGCGGATCATAGAGGATGTCCTCCAGGAAGGGGGAGATCTCACGCTCTCTGTGCACCTTCTCCTTGAGGTACTCCCGGTTGCGGTAGAGGCCTCCGGGGGTGAACCCCTCCTCGGTGTACAGCAGGGCGTCCTCGAGGATGGGGATCGCCTGGGTATCGATTCTGATAGTGACGAGGCTGGCCTCGGCCATCTCAAAGCCGTGGCCAAGCAGCGAGAAGCCGGTCACATCGGTGGCGGCATGGATCGTGTAGCGCTGGGCTTGCTCCCGGGCATACTTGTTGAGCCCGGTCATGCTCTGTATCGCGGCGTGTGCTGAGCTCTCGGTGGCCCGCTCCCCCTTGATGGCCGTCGTGATGATCCCCACCCCCAGGGCCTTGGTGAGGATGAGGGCATCACCGACTTGGGCATTGGCATTGGTCCAGAGCTTGTCGCGATCGACGAAGCCGGTGACCGAGAGCCCGTAGGTGGGAACATCGGCGACGATGGAGTGGCCGCCGGCGATGACGGCGCCGGCCTCCTGGGCCTTGTCCTGTCCGCCCTTGAGGATCTCGGTGAGGATCTCGATGTCGAGCGTATTGGGGAAGCAGACAATGTTGAGGCAGACCGCCGGCTCTCCCCCCATGGCCCAGATGTCACTGAGGGCATTGGCCGCGGCCACTTGGCCGAAGGTATAGGGGTCATCGACCATCGGGGGGAAGAAATCGACGGTCTGGAGAAGGAGACGATTCTCCTGTCCATCGAGCTGGTAGACCAGTGCATCGTCGCTCTTCTCAAAGCCGCCGAGCAGCTTGTCAGAGTGCATCGGAGTGAGGCGGGAGAGGACTTGATTGAGCAAGGAGGGAGAAAGCTTTGCAGCACAGCCGGAGGATTGGGCCAAGGTGGTGAGTTTGATCTGTTCCATGCAGTCAGTAAACCATTATTTGTTTGATGATGCAATGGGAAATGGTGAAAGACATGCATCCTTGGATGATGAGGAGCAAGACACACTTGGTTTCGTATAATGAGGGGCAGGGCTAGAGTCGGGGTTACCCATTGCAAACCAGAAGGTTTGGTTCAATATCCTGCCTACACCGAATGCCGAATACGAATACGAATACGAATATAACGGCTTGCTGGTAATCTCGATTATCATACCCACGTGTTGTGGATGTCTATGGCATTCACCGTTACTCAGCAAGCCCACAGTCGGTGGAAGAAGCGAATGGCGGGGAGAGAAATTCCTCTACAAGCAGACCAATGTTTGTTCCAATGGTAGTTTTCAGCGTATCGATTGTTTGTGCATGTTGTTTGGAGTTCTCGACTGCAGTGCGGACATGGGGCAGGAAATCCCTCCTGAAGTGTAGACGAGCTTTACTATAGCTGCCGTGCAGATAGTCATCCTTGAGCAGGATCTCAGTCCTCGTCCGATTCCCTGTCTTCTTGTTGTCCAGAAGTTCTTGACTGCTGTACTGCGCGAGGTCTGAATAATGAAGGAGCAGCCAGAGCTCCATACAAGGATTCGACACAATGAACCTGAATCCAAATTCCACGCACAAAGCTACTGCTTTATCATATTGAGAAGAGGTAAAACTCTTTGCATCACGGTCTACAATGATGCATACACTATCAACAGCGGGGAAATAAGTATCGCAGTCATCGGTTACTTCCTTTGCTTCGTTGATTATGGTAAGCGGATGACTGTTGGTTCCCTCTCCATGTCTGATCGGCAGCACCTCGATCAACTGGCGTATGCCAAGCTCATCCCGAGCCTCGAGCAATCCCTTGAAGTATCGGTATTCGGCTTTTTTCCCTTCACACGCAATGAAGTATTTGTGCTTTGGTTCAATCTGATCCGCATCGTCATACCGCTTCCCTTACGGTTGTTCACGCCTCATGATTGCTCCTCCGCCGGCATCAGGGCAAGGAGAAGATCTCCTCAGGGAGGTAGTGGAAGCTGTATCTGCCCAATGGGGGGGGCGAAGAGCTTCTCCTTCTTCAGGTTGTAGCCGACGCTCTTTACCGCAAAGACGCGTTCACCGATCATGCCGTGCCAGTCGAGCGCCGTCTCAAAGGAGACGTAGGAGGGCCAACAGAGCATAGCAGCGACCGGGAGCCGGGGATCTGAGGGAGAATCGGCATAGACGCCGCGCGCTATGCGGATGATCTCCCTCTTCTTGATCATCTGCGTCAGCGTGGCCTTGGGTGAGGCATAGGATCTGAGCTCATACATGACATACTCGTAGGTTTTGAGCATGCTGCCTCCACCAAGTATGAAAACATCATACTTGGCAGAGATAACACACAACACTATTGAAGAATCCAGGGACGGTCGAGTGTATTACCTCTGCACACTGACTTGCAAAGCCCAAGATCGTTGACCACACCATCAAATATCTGGATATACTCAGCGTGGAGGGGTGCTGCATGCGGCAGCTCCCCTCCTGGCTATCAGGGATGCGTGGCCCACGTGTGTGGTCACGATGGAGAGCCCCTTCTCCACCGTTGTCGAAGGGGTGCGCTTCGTGAGTCTCCTCCCCTTCTTGAGTGATGAAGGGTGGTAGGAAGACTACTGCCCCTTCGCTGTCACCGTCGGGATGAAGCGCTCGATGAAGGCGGTCCGCTTTGAGCGGCGGGTAAGGGAGAAGTAGCCGAGGATGGAGAAGACCACCGCCCCGATGAAGTTGACGAAGAGGACGTTGAGGCCCAATGATATTCTTCACATCGACTATAATATTTCGGGGGTTACTGTTTCCTTTGGTCATCATCCAGGAGATCGACGAGGCAATATTCTCCTTTTGGGGTGTTAGACATTCGACGATACATCATTATAGCGCTGACCAGAGTATCGACGTTGTGAAAGTACTGCATAACGAAATCCCTTGTTTTCACAGAAGCATAATTTAAATCATCTCTACAGAATTCGCTTGGTTTCTTCTTTGACTTTTTAAATTGACGATACTTGCCTTCGTTGAAAATAACCAACATCTCTACCTCTGGAGCCGTGATTATGTTAACAACATCTACCTTGTGCTCATATGCCTTGCTGAGTTTGAAGCGCTCCCTTCTCGAATCCAAAATGCGCAATACGGTAATTCTTTCGGAAAATCCCTTTCGTAGATAACGTTCTTCAAAAGATCTGCCACTTCTACACCGAAGTATCATCCCATCGAGAAGCTGGCTGCGGTCAAAGATCAGCTTGTTGGAATCAAGGAGCAGTTCGATGATTGCTTGCTCAGCGGCGCCCTCACACACACACGCGATGTATTTCGTTAATTTCATCCGTGTCACGCCTCTCCAGCAGGTCGTAGCAGAATTTCCTTCAGGCGCATATACGATTCGTACAGTGGTGTGGTGAGGCCGAACATACCGCTCTGATACGCATCACTCTTCTTTACGTCATTGCGGGTAAGCAGGGTTGAAAGATTATCAACAGCGATTCCCCGCTCATTATGTACCACGTAGATGCTATCGTTGGCACTGAATTCATCCAAGAGCTCTGCCCAGTGGGTTGAGAAGATCAAAACGGCTCCTCCCGTATTGATCTTCTTATCCATGTAAAACCGAATCAACGTGAGGATAATCTCCTTGTTGAAGTGGTTCTCCATCTCATCGATGACCATATACCCACCGGTTCGCAGAAGTTTCATCGATTGCATGAAGATGTTGATCCCCTTGATGGTTCCTGAGGATAGATATCTGTTGAGCTCAGAAGCTTTGCTGAGGAGAAGCTCTTCCTTGCCCCTGAACTTCAGGGAGATCGGAGCAGCGATACCTGCCCTGTCATAGTGCAAGTACTCGATGCTGGGATCAAAGAAGGCGATTAATTCGGGCGGGATGTCGCCCTTCAATGGGAGAAGGTTGTTGTTTGTAAAACGCAGCATGTCGGCCACCACCAAGCGCTGGCTCATGTTTTTGTTCAAGGCAATCATGATACTGACATCATCGGGCAAGAACTCCTCCTCTTGATCCCTGATGAACAGCGCTTCCCTCTTTGTGAAGTCCCACAAGTCACTTTTTCTCTTGACCGTTGAGACAGGCTTACAGAAGATCTCCTCTTCACAGAAAACAAGGCGGCCGAGCTGCTTTTGTATCACAGCATGGAGTCTATAGAGAGTCTTGCCGGATACAGAGAAGTATAGGTCGAAGCTCACCCGCTGCTCATCTCCAAGGCCATCAAAAATTTCGCGAGAGTCGATTGCATTCAAACTCTCATTGTTCAAGAGCCTGAGAGCAAACGCGATCACCTTCAACAGGGTGGTTTTCCCCGAAGCATTGATGCCGATGACCGTAAGCACATTGTTCTGGTAGTAGTTGGAGAAGAGATGGTGAAGACTCTCCCTCGCTTCCTTGGAAACTCGCTGTAATGGAAGAAAGTCAAACTCAACATCTGTAGTGAACAGGGGTAACCCTGAAACGATGATTTTCAATATATGCATGGGCTCTCCAATATAAAACCGTACTTTTTGTTTATATCATCTATATTATACGCTGAAAACAGGAATTTACAACAATTATTCACGTCAAACCTGTTTATAATACATCCACGCACTGATATCTTCCCGGCTCTTGTTCGTTCACAACTCAGGGACAGAATGAATTCTCTTCATATCGAGCGTCTACACCCCGTAAGACTTCGGCCAACCTGTTGGCCCCGTACGGCGAACTACTCCTCCTTCGCTGTCACCGTCGGGATGAAGCGCTCGATGAAGGCGGTCCGCTTTGATCGGCGGGTGAGGTAGAAGTAGCCGAGGATGGAGAAGACCACCGCCCCGATGAAGTTGACGAAGAGGTCCTTCATCGTGTCGATGAGGCCGATGTCCAGGTAGCCGCCGAGGCCAAGGTCTTGGCCGTTGACCGCAACTTCCGTGATATTGCCGATGGTGATGACCTTCTGTGAGTTCGTGGGGTCGAGGCTCACGCTCCTGATGGTGTGGATCACCGTGTCCTTCTGCATGTCCATGCCGAAGATCCAATCCATGCCGAACTCAAAGAACTCCCAGATGACCCCGATGGTCATCGAGAAGCAGAACGCCACGATGATGACGAAGAGCGGGGAGAGGCGGAAGGTGAAGCGTTCGCTCTCGTTGAGGATGTCGACCATCGAGAAGCCGATGGCTGCGGCAAGAAAGCCGTTGACCGTATGGAGGGCAGTGTCCCAGAACGGATAGGTGACGTAGTAGGAGCGGATCTCCCCCAAGATCGCCGAGGCGAAGATGAAGAAGAGGATGGTGTTCTCCAGCGTATCGGGGATGTCGATGCGGGTGTTCTTCTCGATGAGCGAGGGAATGGCGAAGAGGGCGAGGGCGAGGATGCACATGAAAGCATTCTCATAATTCTGTGTGATGATCTGGACGATCAGGAAGAGGAGGACGATGAGGCGCAGTGCGTAATGCACAAACGCGGCGCTGTCGCGCTCCGCGATGATGGTTGTGAGCTTCTTTCTCTGCGGGCGTTTCCAGGTTTTCATACACGTATAGTGCTCGGTGTTGTGTCCAAGGTCAAGCAATACTGTCAGAAGTTGAAAACTTTGTACAAATTCTGGTTGCGCCGCAGACAAAGGTGGTCTATGATTAAGGTCAAGAGCGGGAAGCGTTTGTGAGCATCCCGATCCTTCGACTGAAGATTTGGTTTGGTGTGTTGGTATCCACACGACAAGAGAGGGAGAGACTGAAAATCTCTCCCTTTGTTGTCGTGTGCCATTCTGAGGAATGAAATTCAGCCGAAGGGCCGAATTTCCTTGAAAGGATGAACCAATGGGTGTTTTGAGGCGTGGGGCAGTCGTCTCAGAGCGCTCGGGAAGAATACCACGCGTCTTGGCAGCATGCTGCGTGCCTCCTCGCAGCTGCTGGCACGTGTGCATCGATGGCGGTGCTCGGGCGGGCGATGGGAAGTGCAGCGCTTGAAGCACCACCCTCTCCTCCTACCACGCAGTGCTGGAGGGGGGGGACATCATCAGAGACCGTCCCCCCTGCAAGCCGGTGCTGACTTCCCCCACCCCGGTCTTGAAGGCCCCATGCCGGCAATTGACCGACCCGGTCATTGCCTGCTCAGCGCTCGCCCTCTCTGCAAACGATCTCCTCGATGTCTTGACGGCAGGGAGGTATGCCTCCACATCCCGGATGGAGTGCATGTGGTGCCGCTTGAATGCCTTGGGTGGTAGTAGAAAGAGGGATGTGAAGTTATTCTCACTTAACATTTGATAAGTATGTCAGAGTGATTTATCATACAGCCATGGTCCAAGGATGCCAAGAGATGAAGCTCTTGGCATGGCATGGGAAGATATGGAGGCTTCGAAAGGAGATGAAGAAGGTTCAGGAAAAGAGAGCATACACCAATGATACCCCGTTCGATGACCGGATCCATATGCAAGGCCAACATCGAGGAGATGAGGGCAAGCCTCATCAGCGAGTATCTCTATACAATCGGCAGCGATCAACACCAAGAGTCGCTGAGGCGACCGGTCGTTGATTTTGCAGATACAATGCGCCTGGTAGGTGGAGCGAGAGAGCTGCGCAAACCGCTCAACATCGGCCTTCTGTTCTTCTCTGAGCGGCCTGATACGTACGTCCCATACGCACGCATCGAGATCATCGACAACCCCGATCCAACGGGGATCGGGATGACAGAGACGGTCGTTGTCGGTCCCCTTGACCGACAACTGCGCGATGCCATCAGCTATATCCGCAACTATGTCGTCAAGGAGAGGGTGACCAAGGTCAAAGACAGAGCTGAAGCCATACGAGCCTTCAACGTCCCTCCCATCGCGATCGAGGAGGCGCTGTCAAATGCCGTCTACCATAAATCCTACCAAATACGCGAGCCGATCACCGTCACGATCACGCCGGAAAAACTGGAGATCAGCAGTCTACTGGGTCCGGACCGTACCATCACCGACGAGGATCTCGCCGAGCGGAGGCTGGTGTCAACGGGACACCGCAACCCGCGAATCGGAGAGTTCCTCAAGGAGCTGAAACTCGTCGAGGGGAGGAACACCGGGATCCCGGCAATGCTGCGCGCCATGGAGTACAACGGCAGCGAAATGCCGACCTTCAAGACCGATAGGTAAGACATCGGAGGGATTTGGGGTATTCCATCGGAGGGATTCGAGGTACTACTCCCACTCATCAAGGAGCAGAAAGTCTCTGATATTGCGGTGTTTGATCCCGCCTCTCCCCATATCGAACTCGTCCATGGAAACGACATACTTGGGATAGTTGTCCCTGATCTGCTCAAGGGGAGTAAACTCTCGCTCGATGGTCGACTGCGATGCCAATAGGTATGCCACCTGGACATAGAGCATCTTCCCCCGCCTCTTGGCGACGAAGTCTACCTCTCGCTCTGCGATTCTTCCTACGGTCACCAGGTATCCACGGCGCAGCAGTTCCATATAGACGATGTTCTCAAGCACCAGGTTGATGCTCTCATGTTCATCGCCGAAGAGGGAGGCGCGGATGCCATGGTCGGCGATGTAGTACTTCTCATTGGTCGAGAGGATCTCCTTCCCCTTCAAGTCCTCACGCTTGACCCGGTACAAGAGGTATGCGTCACAGCAAAACTGGATGTAGTTGAGAATCGTCTCGGTGGCGACGCTGCGCCCTTCGCTCTTGAAGTACTTGGCCAACGATGTGGCTGAAAACGTCGTGCCGACGTTGGCCATCACATAGGCGATGATGCGAAAGAGGAGGTCAGCCGGCGCTCAGAGGCTCCTCGATGGTGGCTGAAAGTGAGCCACCGGTATTGGTGGCACACAAGCGCTTTGATCCAAACCTCTGTGAGCGCTCCCTCGAGAGGAGGAGAGGGCCGCTCTTGTGCAAATTCTACGGTACGAGCTGGATTGGGATGATCCGGTTGCCGTTGACCCCATCACCGCAATCCTTTCCATACCAGAAACCCTGCGCTCTGATCCACGCATTGAGGCGGCGATAAAAGAAGTCGAGGGTACCTTGCAAGGCTGGGCAATTGCACTGTGCAGGCGGGTCACAGATGAGAAAGCGGGCTGCTTCAAACCAGGTTTGAAACAGCCCTGTACATCATACACCCTCACAGAGGGGCTGAACAAGGAGTGCTATTTTACGATCAGGTTCATGAGCAACAGCACGAAGAAACCTACGGTTGAGAGCACCAGTACGCAGCCGAACCAGTTCCAGAACATCTCCTTGACGTCGGTGATACCGGTGGTCCGGTTGACGACCCAGAAGTAGCTGTCGTGGAGGTTGGTGATACCGAGGGATCCGATACAGCAGGCAAGGCCGGCCATGTACGGGTTCACCCCAGCCATCGAGAGCATGATGGGGGCGGTGATGGACCCAGCGGTGAGCATACCGACGGTGGCCGAGCCACTGACGATGCGCAGCAGGTATGCCATGATGAACGGCAACAGGATGCCGGGGATGCGTGCCTGCACGAGCATGTCCGCGATGGCATTTCCTGCACCACTTGCCTTCAAGACCGCACCGAGTGCTCCACCGGCTCCGGTGACGAACACGATGACACCGGCTTGCTCGATCGACTTGTCCAGCATCTTGACGACTTCCTTGCGGTCGACTTTGCCGGCGAGGCCGTAGATGGCGATCAAGAGACCGATGGCGACGGCGACGATGGGATCGCCGAAGAGGGCGAAGATCGTCTTGACGGGGCCCGTCATCCCGGCTGCCGTAGCGATGGTGTTGAGCAGGATCAGGATAATCGGGATCAAGATCGGGGCAAACGCCATGAAGGTCGACGGAAGACCTGCATCGGAGATGTCATCACTGCCGGCCGCCTCTTCCTTGGTGTAGGGGCGATCGATGAGGATGGAGGAGTCATTGACATCAGGAAGCTTGAAGAGCTTCTTGCCGACCCACTTCGCATAGATCACGCCGGAGATGGCGATGGGAATCGATGCGATGAGGCTCAAGATGATGTACTTGCCCAAATCGAGCTGGAAGAACTCGGCGATCGCCAAGGGTCCCGGTGTGGGGGGAACCAAGGAGTGGGTGACCAAGAGGGCTGCTCCGAGTGAGCAGGAGATGGTCACCACGCTCTTTCCCGTGTTCCGGGAGAGCGACTTGGAGAGCGGGGAGAGGATGACGAACGCCGAGTCACAGAAGACCGGGATCGAGACGATGAAGCCGGTGATGGCCATCGCGATCTCCTCTTTGCCCTTGCCGAGCATCTTGATGAAGGTCAGCGCCATTTTCTTCGCCGCGCCGCTCACCTCGAAGATGGCACCCATCATGACACCGAAACCGATGATGATTCCGATGCTGCCCAAGGTCGAGCCGAAGCCATCCTTGATGGCGCCCAGCACACTTGCGGGCGAAAGACCGGCGATCAGGCCTGCAGCGACCGAGCCGACGATCATTGCCAAGAAGACATGAATCTTCGTCCTCGTGACGAAGTAGAGAATCATCACGATGGCAACCGCCAACCCGATGATTACTCTGATTACGTTTACATCACTCATACAATACCCCTTTTCGTTTTATCTGAAACGGTTAGATAACCGGTCCAAGCATGTAGAAGTCCATCGACTTGTTGTATTTGATCGCCTCGCCCTTGGTCACTTCACCACTGGCGACTCTCAGCAGCATCTCGAACACCTCTTCACCGACCTGCTCGAGCGTTCTCTCACCGGTCGTCAACAGCCCGGCGTTGATGTCCATGTCATGGATCATCCGCTCATAGGTGATCGGGTTGCCGCAGATCTTGATGACCGGGACAACGGGGAAGCCCTGCGGGGCTCCACGTCCGGTGGAGAAGAGAATGACCTGGGCTCCTCCGACGGCCATGCCGCTCATCAGCTCGATCTCACGGCCCGGGGAGTCCTTGACCCAGAGCCCCTTGCCCTTCGGCACATCGGTGTACTCGATGACGCCGTCGATGGGGCGGGTGCCAGATTTCACGATGGCACCGAGGGACTTCTCCTC
>Ga0123335_1005985_pt1 | contig 14429 bp, 10 predicted proteins | sample BiotimSIPDNA_2_FD_89707 | JGI IMG/M metagenome (GOLD analysis project Ga0123335, IMG submission 89707) | Anaerobic biogas reactor microbial communites from Washington, USA - Biogas_R2 time_0 SIP DNA | ecosystem: Engineered > Bioreactor > Anaerobic > Unclassified | place: Washington, USA... | reverse complement strand
TCTCCCTCTGGACGGGGCAGTACCCCCACTCCCACGGGGCGCGCCGCAACGAGACGTTCATGCCGGCCCACGCCGTACACGCCTTCCACGTGTGGAAGGGCCAGGGGTGCCACCTGGGGTTGATCGGCAAGAACCACTGCTTCGCCGAGCCCGACGACCTGGCGCTGTTCGACACCTGGTGCGAGCTGGGGCACGGCGGCCGCCCCGCCGACTCGCACACGAAAGGGATGGACTGGGTGCGGCCGGTGGCGGCCATCGACGCCGCCCATGCCACCCGGCGGCGGATGCCGATGGTCAGCCCGCGCTTTTCCTATGCCGTGAGCGACCATCCGGAAGAGGATTACGGCTCGGCCGTCATCGCCGCGCAGACGGTGCGCTTTCTCGAGGAGCACCGTCGCGACCCCTTTGCCCTGTGGGTGTCGTTCCCCGACCCTCACGAGCCGTACGAGACGCCGCGACGCTACTGGGAGATGATGGCCGACCGCGTCGAGCTGCCCCCCTGGCGGGCGGACGAGTTCGATCGCGCCCCGGAGCGCAACCGCGTCATCCACGCCATGATGGGGATCGAGGACGATCCCCGGGAGCACGTGGAGGGGATGATGGCCGCCTACTATGGCAACGTCCGCTTCCTGGACGACGGCGTGGGGCGCATCCTCGACGCGCTGGACGGCCTGGGGATGCGGGAGAACACCATCGTCGTGTTCTGCGCCGACCACGGCGACTTTGCCGGGGAGCACGGGATGCAGTGCAAGGGGGGCGTGTTCTATGACGCGCTGACGCGCATCCCGCTCATCGTGTCGTGGCCGGGGCAGGTCATCCAGGGGGGCGTCGATTCAAGCATGGCCAACCTGGTCGACGTGGTGCCCACCCTGCTGACGCTCCAGGGGCTGGCCATTCCGCCGTCAATGCACGGCCGGCCGCTGCCCACCGTCACCGGGGAAGCGCCACGAGACGTCACCTTTTCCGAGTACGGCGCGGGGGGGCCGCCCTTTACCATGGACGATCTCCGGGCCCTACCGCAGCCGTGGGGGCGCCGGGCGCTCATGCGGACGCTACGCTGGCGCGAGGCGGAGGGGCGCCGCAAGATGGCGCGCACGCGAGAGTGGAAGTACGTTCACGACCCCATGGGCGACACGGACGAACTCTACGACCTGCGCGCCGACCCGTGGGAGCAGCACAACCGCATCGACGATGCCACCTGTCGCGACGTGCTGGCGGACATGCGGCTGCGCTTGGCAGATTGGAGCATCCAGACCGAGGACGCGCGGCCGGTGCCACTACCCGAGAGCGAGTATTATCGGCTGGACTAGTACTACAACTACAGCAAGCGCGCCACGGCGCATTTGACTCCCGATCGAGGTTGCTGTAGGGCGCGCAAGCCAGCGATCCGGTGCGTGGATCGCCGCGCCGAGCCGCACAGGCGTGCGGCCCCTACAAGTGCCGTGTTCCGCGCGATGTACGGTTCTCGTACTCGGACCTCGGTCGATCGTGGCGTCGCAGCAGCCTGGCCGTGAGACGGCTTGGGCCGTTCGGTCCCCCCCGGACGAGAGGAACGGCCCAAGCCGTTGCTACGTGGATGCGTGGGCGCCTTGTCAACTAGGGCTGCATAACATCGCCTTGACGGCAGCGGTCGGCTCACGGAGGGCTCCCGCCTCATCCACGGCGACGCGCCACGCCGAGGACGAGCCGAACGCATCGCGCGGCCTGCAAGCCGCGCGACCTTCCCCTACAGACTCCTTTCTTTTTCGCTCTAGAACCTCACATTGTTCCCAATGTGGCGGCGGCGCCCTCCGTAGAGCCGGCGTTGGTCGGTTTGGCCGGACCGCGTTACGCGTGCGGAAATCCCCCTAGAACGCCCGCAAAGCCTTGCGATGAAACAAAACCTGCACTATAATCCCCTTGAGCGAAGGGCGGCCGACCCACCCACATCCTCGCCGGAGCAGTTCCTCAGGCCGCTCGAGTCCGCCCGACGCCTTGTGACCTATCGTTGATAGCGCCCTCCGCGGCGCCGACACCGAACAGAGTGCACCGCTGTACGTCACCCCTGCATCACCACTTCACCGTTCCGCTCTGCTTCCCAATGCAGCCGCAACGCATGACCATGGCTCCCGCGCGTTCCGTGTATCGCGTCTGCCGTCGGCGCCCTCTGTCACCCCCCACCGGGCGACGGGCGGTTGGGCACGTCGGGTTGATGGCATGGCAAATAAGCCGATAGACGACATGATCGAGGCGATGCGCCGGCGCATCGACGCGTTGGAGGAGCGTATCGGGCTCACGCCCGCGGACGATCCAGACTCTCAACGCGTGCTACAGGAACTCGAGACGGCGATAGAAGAGCTGCACGTCGCCGGCGAAGAGTTGCGCGAGCAGAACGAGGCGTTGCTGGCCGCCCAAAGCCAGATCGTGGATGAGCGTCGTCGCTACCAGGAGTTGTTCGAGCACGCCCCCGATGGCTACATCGTGACCACTATCGAGGGCATCATCCAGGAGGTGAACCGAACGGCCGCGGACATGCTGGGCGTCGCGCCCGATGTGTTGCAGGGCAAGCCGCTGGTCATCTATGTGTCCGGCCCGAACCGGCGCGCATTCACGGACCTGACGGGTCGCCTCCGTGGCGGCGAGACGGACCGCATCTCGGGGTGGGAGGTGGGGCTTCGGCGACGTGGCGGTGGACACACCATCGCGTCGGTCACCGCGGTAGCGGCGCGAGACACGCGGGGGGGCGTCACGGGCGTGCGATGGATGCTGCATGACGTCACCGAGCGGCGTCAGGCCGAGGCCGCCGCCGGCCGCTACGTGAACCGGCTCGAGGTTCTCGCCCAGATGGACCGCGCCATGCTCAGCGCCACCTCTCTGAAGGGCACCGCCGAGATCGCATTGGGCTATCTGCAGCGGTTGGTGACGCTGCCGCGGGCCAGCGTGGCCTTGATCGACCCGCGAGAGGGCGAGATGACCCTCCTGGCGGTGCTCGTAGAGGGCACCACGGAGGTCACCGAAGGCGCCAGCATTCACATCGATGTGGCCGAGTCGTTCCCCGAGGCGGGGCAGTGGCGCGTCGTCGAGGACACCTATGCCCTCGAGGATCCGGTCCCTTGGATCAGGGCGATGCGCGAGGAGGGGGTGCGGACCATCTTGAACGTCCCCCTCCTCGCACAAGGAGAGTTGCTGGGTTCGCTGAACCTGGGATTGACCGGGCCCGACCAGCTGGGGTCGGAGGATCGCGAGGTCCTGCAGGAGGTGGCCGACCGGCTGGCGGTGGCCATGCAACAGTCGCGCCTTCTCGAACAGGTGCGCCGGTACGCCACCGATCTGGAGCGCCGCGTGGAGGAACGCACCGCCGAGCTGCAGGCCAGTGAGGAGCGCCTGCGCCTGGTGCTCGACCAACTGCCGGCGCTGGTGTGGACCACCGATCGCGACCTGAACATCACCTCGGCCAGCGGGTCGGGGCTGGCCATCGCCCGGCTGTCGCGGGAGCGCATGGTGGGCAAGAGTCTGCACGATTATCAGCGCCTGGCGCGCACGCCCATCGCGGCGGTGGACGTTCATCAGCGGGTGCTCCAGGGGGAGCACGTCACATACGAGGCCGAGTTCCGGGGCCACGTGTATCACAGCCACGTAGAGCCGTTCTTCAATGGACACCACGTCATCGTGGGGTGTCTGGGCGTGGCCGTGGACGTGACGCCCCTCAAGCGCACGGAGGCGGCGCTGCGCGAGACGACGGATCGCCTGGAGAGGATCAACCGGCGCCTCCACGCCTTCAACGCCATCGAACTCGGGGCCCAGGAACTCCTCGAGGTGGAGGACATCACGGCGCTGGTCGTGCGGCAACTCGCCGCGCTGGGGATTGATTCCGCCGTGTTGTTGCGGGAGCAAGGGCGCCTGGTGGTGCGCAGCATCTCGTTGGACGCCGAGCAGCTCGCCCGGGTGGAGGCGGTGCTGGGGATCTCGATCGTGGGTCCGATGAGCCCCGAGGGCGCCAGCGCGTGGCCTACCCGCGCCGAGGCACGGGAGACGGTGTGGATTTCCAACGCCGTGGCGATGGTCAGCGAGATGATGCCGAGGGCCACGCCCCGGGCGGTCGCCCGGGCGGCGCGCATGGTGGGGCTGCAGGGCACCATCGTGTCGCCTCTGATGGCCCGCGGCAACAACATCGGCCTGCTGATCCTGTGGGGCGACGGCATTGGCGAGGTCGACGTCCCTGCGGTAGCGGGGTTCGCGAACCAACTGGCAGTGGCGGTCGACAACGCCGTTCTGTTCTCGGCCATCCGTCAGCAGCGAGAGCGTCTGCGCAGCATGGCAGCGCGCCTGGCCGAAGCGGAGGAGGCTGACAGGCGCTTGGTGGTACGCGATCTGCACGACCAGGTCGGCCAGAACCTGAGTGCGCTGAACCTCGCCCTCAGCGCGCTCCGCGAGGAGGCGCGCGCGCTGCCAAGTGAGGCGGCCACGCTCTTTCGCCGGCGCATCGACGACGCCCTGGACCTGGTGCGCGAGACGGCGGAGCGCGCCCGCGACATCATGGCCGACCTGCGTCCGCCGGTGCTGGACGACTATGGGCTGATGGCGGCGCTGCGCTGGCACGCCGAGGGGCTGCAGCGGCGGACGTCTCTGTCGGTCACGCTTCGCGGCAAGGAACCGGAGCCGCGCCTCCCCGCGCCGGTAGAGATCGCGCTATTCCGCATCGCGCAGGAGGCGCTACTGAACGTCGCCATGCACGCCGAGACGAACGAAGCGTGGGTGACGCTGGAGACCGACGAGAGGATAGCACGACTCACCGTCGCCGACGCCGGCGTCGGCTTTGATCCCTCGCGGGTGACGGAGCCGGACGAGCGTAGAGGGTGGGGCATCGTCAGCATCGAGGAGCGCGCCGAAGCAGTGGGCGGCCATTGCCGCGTCGAATCGCAGCCCGGGCAGGGCACACGGGTCACGGTGGAGGTGCCACGATGACCACAACAATCACCGTCTTTTTGGCCGACGATCACGCGGTGGTGCGCGATGGCCTGCGCCTGTTGCTGGGCACCCACGGCGACATCGAGGTGATCGGGGACGCAGCCAACGGGCGGGATGCCGTGACCAAGGTCTCTCAGATGTGCCCTGACATCGTCATCCTGGACATCGCCATGCCCGAGTTGAACGGCCTGGAGGCCGCGCAGCAGATTCGTGACCTGTGCCCGTCGACGCAGGTCATCATCCTGTCGATGTACTCGACGTCGGAGCACGTCTTTCGCGCCCTGGAGGCGGGCGCGCGGGGCTATCTCCTGAAGGAATCGGCCGGCACCGAGGTGGCCGACGCCGTGCGGGCGGTGTACGGCGGACGGCTGTACCTCAGCCCCACCATCACCGACCTCGTAGTAGACGACTACCTCCAGCAGCAGGGACGCTCCGAGTCGCGCAGCCCGCTGGCGCGCCTGAGCCCTCGCGAGCGCGAGGTGCTGCAGCTGGTGGTCGAGGGCAAGACGAATGCCGAGGTCGCCGAGATCCTGGCGTTCTCCGTCAAGACGGTGGAAACCTATCGCAGCCGCATCATGCGCAAGCTGGGGATCAGCGATCTCCCCAGCCTGGTCAAGTTCGCCATCCAGCATGGGATCACCCCGCCCCAGTGAGGGCCCCGCATCGCCGACGGCCGTGATGCCGTCTCCCCTCCCCCGCCGCCAATCAAGCTTCTCGAGGCCCTTTGTCGTGTTATTATGTACTGTCTGTACGGATTACCTTACAGACTCCCGGCCCGGTCTGTGGCACAATAACACTCAGTCGTCGCCGATAAGGCCAGTCACCATGGCCGGGGCGACGGAGTGACCCCAGCGGGGCCAGCCGCGGCCCCAGGGGGCACAGATCGTTACAACAAGACACACTGTTAGGGGTTTGCTGTGGAGAAACTGCAACGTGGGATGCAAGCCCAACCCACCAGCGGCACCATCCCCGAGCTTGTGCAGTTGCTTCAGCAGGCAGCCCTCGCCACCGAGGCCGAAGGCCGGGACGACCTGGCCGGAGCGCTCCGCTGGTGGGCGGAACGCCTCAAGACTCTCGAACAGGGTGAGGCCCCCTGCCAGTCCGAGTTGTGGCTTGGCTGAGGCACGCGCGGTTGGTGGCGCGACAGGAGTTGGGTGTACGAAGGAGGTGGCCGCGTTCGACGGCGATGGCTTGGGATGCGCGGGACGAACGCCGACATCGTTGTGCGGCATAGCTGCGCGGCGAGCAGTCTAGCAGTACGATGGCACGGGTTGGCTCTCACGTCGGGGACGCTCAGCGGCGTGTTGGCGGCACCGCCGGCGCGATGGAGCGCGGTAGCGGCGGAGGACGACACGGGGAACCCGATTCGGGAGGACGGAGCGCTATGCCACTTTGGCCCTCGGGCGCTCCCGAGCAGGTTTCGCGAGAGGGCCCACTGATCCAGGCAGCATAGTCCACCTCTATCACGAAGAGTGAAAGGGATAACACGATGGAAACGGTACGAGTACCGGAATATCTTCAGACTCCCCCTATCACGGAAGCATCGCAGATTCTCAAGGTCGCAGCTCACTCGCAGGCCACTTCCGTTGCCGGCGCGATCGCGGGCGTCGTCCGGGACCGAGGACGCGCAGAGATTCAGGCCATCGGGGCGGGTGCGGTGAACCAGGCCACCAAGGCGGTGGCGATTGCCAGGGGCTATCTGGCCCTGGACGGCATCGACGTAGTGTGCATCCCGGCCTTCGCGACGGTCGAGATCGGAGACCAGGAGCGCACGGCGCTGAAATTCATCGTCGAGCCCAGGTAGGCGTCGCGCCACGACATATGGCGCACGACAACATCCTGCCGCTCCGGCAGGCAGCAAGCGCCCGGGGCGGCGGACCGATAGTTCGGATGTGGAGAGGATCGATGGGGATCCTCTCTTTTTTTGTGGCGTTCGGCTTGACGCCCAGGGCGCGAGGGTTCTATGATGGTGCTAGGCTGCGCCGGCACGCGGCGTCGTGCCCCATCGATGAGGAGGGTTGAATGCGCACCAATGAGGCCTTGCAACGGATGCAGGGGGGCCAGCCGGCCCTCGGCGCCAGCGCGGGACTGGGGTCGCCCCTGGCCGCGGAGATCCTCTCGCAGACGGGATTCGACTTTGTCCTGGTCGACAACCAGCACGGCGCCTGGGACGACACAGGCCTGATGGCGGCGTTTCGCAGCGTGGCGCTGGGCAGCGCCGTACCGATGACGCGCGTGGAGCAGAACGACTACTATGTCATCGGTCGGGCGCTGGATCGAGGCGCCATGGGCATCATCGTGCCGATGGTGAACTCGGCGGAGGAGGCGGCGGCCGCCGCCCGGGCGGTGCGCTATCCGCCCCGCGGGGGGCGCAGCATGGGACCCTTTGGCACCGGCTTTCTCGGGGCCAACTATGCCGCCGAGATCAACGACCAGGTCTTTCTCGCGGTGCAGATCGAGCAGCAGGTGGCCGCCGAGAGCGCGGAAAAGATCCTCGCCGTCGAAGGCGTGGACGGTTGCTGGGTGGGGCCGAGCGACCTGGGCCTCTCCATGGGCGTCGACCTGACCACCGCGGAGGGGCGCCAGGCGCACGAGGCCGCCATCCTCCATGTGCGCGACGTGTGCCGCCGCCTGCACAAGATCCCGGGGATCGCCGGCACCCCCGCCACCGCCCGCCACTGGCTCGACGAGGGGTTCCTGTTCGTGACCGTGGTCAGCGATTCCTCCCTCGTTACCGCCGGCGCGCCGGAGGTGCTCAAGAGCCTACGCCAAGCATAGATACGCCGATACGCCGCGACGAGAGCCTGATGGAACGCGGATTACGCAGATCGCGCGCGGATTGGCGCTGATCTGAGACCGTTTGGCCCACTGAGCGACCACGACCGAACGCCGACAGCTGACAGCAGACAGCCGACAACTATGACGATAGGGGTGGACCATGGGTAAACTCGACGGGCAGGTCGCGCTGGTTACCGGGGCGGGCCGGGGGCTGGGGCGCGCCTACGCCCTGCACCTGGCGCGGCTGGGCGCCGACGTGGTGGTGAACGACGTCGACCTGAGCGCCGCCAAGGAGTTCGGTGAGGCGCTGACGGCCGAGACGGTGATGGCCGAGATCGAGGGCCTGGGGCGGCGCGCCCTGGGCGTCGAGGCGGATGCCACCAAAAAGGACGCCGTCGAGGCGATGGTAGCGCAGGCGGTCGACGCCTTTGGCCGGCTCGACATCCTGGTGAACAACGCCGGCGGCGCCCTGGGCAAGCCGCGGTCGACCATGGCGTCGGACACCGATGAGGAGTACCTGGATTTCATCCTGGACGTCAACCTCAAGAGCGCCATCCTCTGCTGCCAGGCGGCCAGCAAGCCGATGAAGGCGGCGCGCTACGGCCGCATCGTCAACGTCGGCTCGCAGGCGGGCCTGTGGACCGGCCACTCGGGCGACGGGATGCCGTACAAGGTGGCCAAGGCGGGGGTCATCCACTACACGCGCGTGCTGGCGTCCGAGTTGGGACCGTACGGCATCAATGTGAACTGCATCGCGCCGGCGTGGATCCTCTCGTCGCGAGCGGTGGCCCAGGGACGCAACACGCCGGAGGTCCGCGACCGCCTCCTGTCCCAGATCCCGCTGGGGCGCCTGGGGGTGCCCGACGACTGCGCCAAGGTGGTCGAGTTCCTGGTCACCGACCTGTCGGATTACGTCACCGGCCAGACCATCGCCGTCTGCGGCGGCTACGTCTGCTGGTAAAACAGAAATAACCACAGAGAACGCAGAGAACACCGAGATCACAGAGAATACAAGGATTGGAGTATGTCCTATAGCAGGGGAGCGCCAGGTGGCCGCGACTGAGCCCACCTAGCGGGATGACTCAACGGAAATCCTCTGCGGTCTCTGCGGTTCACCGAGCACACATCACAGGAGGACAACCATGGAAGCCATGCAAGCCATTCTCGAGCGGCGCAGCGTGCGCAAGTACCGCCAGGAGCCGATCCCGGCGGAGGACCTGAAGCAGATCCTCGAGGCGGGGCACCAGTCGCCGTCGGCGGCCAACCGCCAGCCGTGGCATTTCGTCATCATCTGCGACCCAGAGCAAAAGCAGCGCGTGGCGCAGGCGTGCAACGGCCAGATGTGGCTGGCCGATGCGGCCTGCATCCTGGTGGGCGTCGGCCTGCCGGCGGTGAGTGAAAAGTGGTACCCGGTGGACGTGGCCATGGCGATGGAGAACATGGTCATCGCGGCGCGCAGCCTGGGGTACGGCACCTGCTGGATCGGCGCCTTCAAGCCCGACGAGGTCAAGGCGGCTTGCGGCCTGCCGGAGGGGGCCGAGGTGGTGGCGTGCACGCCCATCGGCGTGCCCGAGGCGTGGCCCGCGGCGCGGGAGCGCAAGGAATGGTCGACGGTGTTCTCGAAGGACCGCTACGGGGAGGCATTGAACCTGTAGCGAGGCAGCAAGAGGGTGGGAAAGGGAGATGTCGCAGGGTAGCGTGATGCCGGCGCGCGGCACCGTCACCACGGAAGAGGCGATCCAGACCAATCTACGCGTGTTGAGCGCTCTGTTCGGCGCCGGCTCCAAGCAAGTGGGCGTGCGCCTGTGGAACGACATCCTCTGGCCGGACGAGGAGCCGCGCCCCGTCACTCTGGCGCTAAAGCACCCGGGCGCCCTGCGCGCCATGTTCCTGCCCGGCACCGAGGTGGGCCTCGCCGAGGCCTACCTGTACGACGACGTGGACATCGAGGGCGAGATGGAGCAGGTGTTCGACCTCGCCGAGTCGCTGGTGGAGCGCGCCGGCGACTGGCGCACGCGCCTGCGGGTGGCGCGGGACCTGCTCCGCCTCCCCAAGGAGGGGACGCCCCGCACGGCGCGGCGTGGCCGCGCCCGGCTCCGGGGGCAGCGGCATTCTATCGAGCGCGACCGGGCCGCCATACGCTACCATTACGACGTCTCGAACGACTTTTATAGCCTGTGGCTCGACGAGCGCATGGTCTACTCCTGCGCCTACTTTTGCTCCGACGACGATACGTTGGAGGTCGCCCAGGCGCACAAGCTGGATTACATCTGCCGCAAGCTGCGCCTGCAACCGGGGCAGCGGCTGCTGGACATAGGCTGCGGGTGGGGCGGGCTGGCGCTGTGGGCCGCGGAGCATTACGGCGTGGACGCCACCGGCATCACCCTGAGCGAGCGCCAGGCGGAGCTGGCGAACCGCCGCATCGCCGAGGCGGGCCTGGCCGACCGCTGCCGCGTCGAGCTGCGCGACTATCGCGAGGTGCCGGGCGAGGCGTGTTACGACGCCCTGGTGAGCGTCGGGATGTTCGAACACGTGGGCGAAGCGCTGCTGACCACGTACTTTTCCCGGGCGCGGGCGCTGCTGCGCCCCGGCGGCCCCTTCCTGAACCACGGCATCGCCGTGCGGGCGGGGCTGCCGCGCCCTCGTGGCCGCGGCACGACGCTGAACGAGACGTACGTCTTTCCCGACGGCGAGCTGGTGCCCATCAATGCCACGCTGCGGGCCGCCGAGGAGGCGGGGTTCGAAGTGCGCGACGTGGAGAGCCTGCGCGAGCACTATGCCCGGACGCTGCGCCACTGGGTGCGCCGCCTGGAGGCGCACCGCGACGAGGCGCTGCAGTGCGTCGACGAGGTGACCTACCGCGTGTGGCGCCTCTTTATGGCGGGGTCGGCCCACGGGTTCAACTCGGGGCGGCTGAACGTGTACCAGTCCCTCCTGCTCAAACCCGACCCGTCAGGCCCCAGCGGCCTCCCCCTCACGCGTGAGGACTGGTACCTCGAATAGGCACAGGAAAGTGCATCTTCCATCCATGTAGTGACGACTTTGGTCGTTCAATCATTGCTACAATGGTGAAAACGAATGAATTCGTCACTACAAAGGGGAATACAGCCATGTCATTCCCTGTGCTCCCTGTTTACCCTTGGTGCTCTTGGTGCCTTGGTGGTGAGAACCTGCGGTCTCTATGTTGAAGGAGTGTCACGATGGACAGGTATCCGTACGTCATCATCGGCGGCGGGCTCGCGGGCGGGAGGGCCTGCGAGGGGATTCGCCGCATCGATTCCGACGGACCGGTGCTGCTGATTACCGCCGAACCCCACCGCCCCTACCAGCGCCCCCCACTCTCCAAAGCGTACCTCATGGGCAAGGCCGGTCTCGAGAAGGTGTACCTCCAGGAGGAGGGCTACTATAGCGAGCGCGGCATCGAGATCATGGCCGAGACGCGGGTGGCGCGCATCGAGCGGGGCGACCACACCGTGACGCTGGAGAGCGGCCGCGTGGTGGGCTACGAGCGGCTGCTCCTCGCCACGGGGGGCTCGGCCATCCGCCTGCCCCTCCCCGGGGCGGACCTGCCCGGGGTGCACATCCTGCGCACCATCGACGACTCGAACGCCATCCGCGACGACGCGGCCAACGCCCGGCGGATGCTCATCATCGGCGGGAGTTTCATCGGGTCGGAGGTGGCCTCGTCCCTGTCGCAGCAGGGGGTCGAGGGGACGATGGTGTTCCTCGAGCAGCGTCTGCTGCAGCGCGTGGTGCCGAGGGAGCTGGGCCACCACCTGACGCACATGTACCAGGAACACGGCGTGCGCATGTTGCCGGGCGTCAAACCGGTGCGGCTGGAGGGGGGCGAGCGCGTGCAGCGCGCCGTGCTGGACAACGGCGAGACGCTGGACGTAGACATGGTGGTGATGGGCGTGGGGATCCGCCTCAACACGGCCCTGGCCAAGGAGGCGGGGCTCGAGATGGGCGAGCGCGACGCCGTGATCGTGGACGAGCACCTGCGCACCAGCGACCCCGACATCTATGCCGCCGGCGACATTGCCGCCTGGCCCGACCCGACCTTTGGGCGGCTGCGCGTCGAGCACTGGGACGTGGCGCGGGCCCAGGGGCTGCGCGCCGGGCGCAACATGGCGGGCGAGGAGCGCGCCTACACGACGCTGCCCTACTTTTTCTCGGACCTGTACGAACTGAGCTTTGAGGTCTGGGGCAACCTGACGCGCTGGGACGCCACGGTGCAGCGCGGCGAGTTGGACGGCGGGCCGTTCACCTTCTTTTACTTCCACGAGGGCAAGATGGTGGGCGCGCTGGCCGCCGACCTGCCGGACGACGACCGCAAGCCGCTCCAGGCCCTCGTCAGGGCGCAACCCGCGTTGGAGGAGGTCTCGGCGCGGCTGGCGGATGCATCGGTCAGCCTGGCGTCGCTGGCCTAGAGAGTTGTCAGTTGTCAGCCACCTGCTGCCTGTAGCGTGCTCGCCGATGGCAGCGCGAGCAACTGACAACCGAGAACTGACAACTGACCACTAATAACGGAAGACTACCCACAAGGAGAAGATCACCCATGGCAGCCAATGCGGCCAAGTTTGCCACCGCCCGCATCATCCACCACGGGCCGGGGGCGCTGGAACAGCTGGACGTCGAGGTGCGCCGGCTCGGGGCGCGGCGCGTCGCCATACTCACCGACCCGGGGGTGGCGGCCGCCGGCCTGGCGGACCGCGTCGTCGGGGCGCTGTCGGTGGAGGCGTCGGTGCTGTCGGAGGTGGTGCCCGAGCCGCCCTATCAGCTCGTGGAGCGCTGCGTCGCCTTTGTGAAGGACTGCGGCGCCGAGCTGGTCATCGGCCTGGGAGGCGGCAGCTCCATGGATTCCGCCAAGATGACGGCCGTCATGGCGTGCAACGAGGGCACGGTGGCGGACTATTTCGGCGCCGACCGGGTGCCCCGCCCCGGCCTGCCGATCATCGCCATCCCCACCACCTCGGGCACGGGGAGCGAGGTCACGCCGGCGGCCGTGTTCGTGGACGCGGCGGACGGCGCCAAGAAGGGGGTGCGCTCCGATTTCATGCTCCCCGAGGTGGCCATCGTCGACCCGATGCTCACCATCGGGCTGCCGCCGGCGCTCACCGCCGGCACGGGCCTCGACGCCCTCACCCACGCCATCGAAGCGTACACCTCGGCCAAGCGCACGCTGATGAGCGACCTGACGGCGGAGGAGGCGATCCGCCTCATCGGGAGGAACCTCCGCGCCGCCTGCGCCAACGGCAGCGACCTGGAGGCCCGCGACGGGATGTCCATGGGCAGCCTGCTGGCCGGCATGGCCCTGTCGGTGGCGAACGTGGGCGCGGTGCATGCCCTGGCCCACGTGCTGGGGGGCAGCTATGGCGTGCCCCATGGCGTGGCCAACGCCATGCTGCTGGCGCCGCTGATGGCCTTCAACCGCCCCTGTTGCGTCGAGCGCTATGCCCGCGTGGCGGAACTGCTCGGCGAGCCGGTGGAGGGGCTGTCCCTCGAGGAAGCGTCGGTCCGCGGCACCGAGGCGGTCATGCGCCTGACGCTGGACGTGGGCATCCCGCAGCACCTCAGCGAGGTGGGCGTTCCCGCCGACGGGCTGGAGGCGGTGGCCAAGCTCTGCATGGAGACCCAGGGGCGCATCCTGCCCAACAACCCGCGCGAGATGACCCTGAAGGACGCGCTCGCACTCTTGCGTGCGCAGTACTGAGCCGTGAGGTGACATGAGCGAGCCGGCGGGTCGGGTGTTGGTCGGCGTGCAGGGGTTCAGCGCGTCGAGCTGGGCCGGCGTGTTCTATCCTCCCGACCTGCCGGCGAACCGTCAGTTGGCGTTCTACGCCCAGGTGTTCGACACCGTCGAGCTGGACGTCACCTTTTACACTCTCCCCTCGGTGGCGGCCATCCGTTCCTGGATGGACAACACGCCCGAGGGGTTCACCTTTTGCGCCAAGATGCCCCGCGCCATCACCCACGACAAGCGCCTGAAGGACGTGGACGACGAGCTGCGCGCGGTGGGTGGGATGCTCGACCTGTTCGAGAACAAGATGGGCGCCATGGTGATCCAGTTCCCGCGCGCGTTCACGCGCCGCGAGGAGCCGGCCCTGCGCGCCTTCCTCCCCAAGCTCCCCGCGGGGCGCCGCTTCGCCGTCGAGTTTCGCCACCCGAGTTGGAACGATCCCCAGGTGCTCGAACTCTTGGAGCGCCACGGCATCGCCTGGTGCCTGAACGAGTGGCGTGACCTCCCGACGGTGATCGCCACCACGGCGGGATGGAGCTACGTGCGGCTGGTGGGGTTCCACCGCGACGCCGTGGGGGCCGGGGAGGTGCTGCGCGACCGCTCGGAACGCCTGGCGTTCTGGGGACAGACGCTGGGCGAGCTGCGGCAGCGGCTGGATACCGTCTATGTGTACGTGAACAACCACTATACCGGCTATGCCCCCGCTACGGTGACCGCCCTGCGCCAGCTCCTCGGCCAACCCACCATCGACCCCCGCACCCTCTGGCCCCAGCCACCGTTGTTGTAGAACGCGGATGAACGCGGATTCCACGGATTGGCACGGATCTGAACTTTTGTGCTCTTGATCCGCGTTGATCCGCTAAATCCGCGTTCATCCGCGTTCTATTCTCCCTCCCCGTGCCCTCGGTGTCTCCGTGGTGCATCTCCGTTTGACCGGCGGGGGGTTCTTTGGTACCGTCAGCGC
>Ga0123335_1005984_pt1 | contig 14430 bp, 24 predicted proteins | sample BiotimSIPDNA_2_FD_89707 | JGI IMG/M metagenome (GOLD analysis project Ga0123335, IMG submission 89707) | Anaerobic biogas reactor microbial communites from Washington, USA - Biogas_R2 time_0 SIP DNA | ecosystem: Engineered > Bioreactor > Anaerobic > Unclassified | place: Washington, USA... | reverse complement strand
TTATAGCGTTCATCAATAAGCTGTTTTAATTGATTAACTTCTTCGGATGTTAAATCACCAGCCTTCTTCTGACGATTAATTTTTAATTCATCCAAAATCTTCTGGCTGGTCGGACGACCAATGCCATGAACATAAGTTAAACTAATCTCAATATTCTTATTGTCTGGAATGTTAACTCCGCTAATTCGAGGCATATATAGCTATCAACCTTGTCGCTGTTTATGTTTTGGATTCTTACAAACTACCCGCAGGCGTCCTTTACGGCGCACCAGCTTACAATCACGACATAACTTTTTAATAGAAGCCTTAACTTTCATGCTTCAATTGCGATAAATAATTCGACCCCGGCTGCGATCATAAGGACTGGTTTCGACCGAAACTCGATCACCAACCAAAATACGAATATGGAAGCGACGCAACCGACCCGAGAGGTGAGCCAGCACTTCTCGACCATCATCCATCTTAACCTTAAAGGTTGTGCTTGGCAAACTTTCGATAATGGTCCCCTCTTCTCGCTGTGTAGATTTATTTTTCATTCAATACAAAGAAAAAACGAGGCAACTCCTAATTGGCAGAGCCGCGCTTCTAACCAAATAAGCTTTGAACTATCTTGGCTTTTCTGGATAAGAATAACAAAAGGAGCCAAATTAGTCAAGAAGCTAATTAAGGTTTAAAGATCAGTTCAATCTCCATCTTATCAGTCTCTGGCGCTCGACGAAGCCAGAAAGGACGAAGGCGAAACTCAAAAGCTTGGATTCGACTATCGGCTAATAAGAATTGACGAATCTCTTCTCGGCTCCGACCTGAAAGCTGATCGGCCCAAGTTTCTTCTTCTAAATCTTGATAGACTGCAGCCGAGAACTTAAGATTTCCGCGTAACACTTCAGCCTCTTCGTCAAATGAAAAGATACGATAATCAAGATAAAAGCTACCTGGAACAGCTAAGTACTCTTCCCCCAATCGCTGTTTAATCTTCTGAGCCAAGAACTCTTCTATCTTTAATTGTGAAAAAACTAAAACTTTGATTTCTCCCTCCAAGAGACAATTAAACTGATCGGTTAATGTCCCGACTTCAACGGAAGGTGTCACGGCCGAAATTTCAACTTGGACTGCTTCGGGTAGAATAACTCGATCCTGATCTTCGCTTTCTAATTTATCAATTAGATTATTGACTAAACTTAACTCGAGAGCCTCTTCGGCTTGCAACAAGTCAGACTGAGTAACTTTGGCCCGTCGTTCGACAGATCCCCCACTCATTGCCTCCAACGATTCACCGTAAACTTTATCGTAAAGAGCTGTCCCTAACAATCCGGGAATTGAAAACTTGGTCGGATTAATATTAGCTACCTCGCCTGGATCCATCGCCTCAACCGGTACATCAACAAAGCTAGGGATAACTTGCCCGTCTTCTATTTGGGCTGGTGGTATAGAAATTCTCTGAGGGGTGCGAAAATAAACACCATCACTGGAAAGAAAACGAGTCTTCTCAACTAGAGTAATTGATTTTGGCGGAGTTTGAGCATTGTAGACTCGAATAATGCCCGTCGCTCGAGATTCCTGTACTTCTTCGCCACTAGTCGTAAAAGTCTGTTCTTCCGACTCTTGCCGAACAATTAAATATCCAGGCAAAATATTTGTCTCAAAATCAATTTCGGTCGATTGACCATCAATCCGGAATTCAGTCTCAAGATTAATAATCCTGGTACGAGGTTCCAAATGTAAAATAAAATCTGTTCCAAAAACCTGATAAAGAACAGCGCTAACGCCAACAATAACAATGAAGCCCAAAATTAAAAAACGCCAATTAGTAAAACGCCGAGTAGTCATTCTAGGTAATGGTTGAACTGGTTCCAAAGACGAGCGACCAGGTGGTAAGATATCAAAAATTTTTTTAGTCATCTTCAAGAATAGCTTTAATACGACGAATCCCCGCACTCGAGGATTGTTCTTTGACAATACGAAAACGACCTAAATCTTGAGTATTTTTAACATGTGGGCCGGCACAGACCTCTCGCGAGACAATTGAGCCATCCCTATTAATAATAGCATAAACATCAACTTCTGTCGGATACTGATGTCCCTCAACCGTTAATACTCCCTGGGCCTCTGCTTCACTTAATTTCATTGACTCCTTGGTCATCGCTAATCCAGATTGAATATATTGATTAACCCGTCGACTAACTTCCATTAATTCTTCTTCTGTCAACGGTCGACTGAAAGAAAAATCAAATCGCAACCGTTCTGGATTAATGTCAGATCCGCGCTGACGAACTTCAGAACCGAGAACTTCTCTTAAAGCTGCTTGGAGCAAATGAGTTGCCGTATGAAGCTTAGTAATAGCCTGGCTTTGATCCGATAAACCCTCTTCCTTAAGACCGTGTCCACCAAACTTCTTTTCCGCTCCTCGACGAGAGATCTTTTTATGTTCTTCAATCGCCTGTTCAACTTCTTGACGATCAAATTGATAACCCTGTTTTTCCAGCTCTTGAGGTGAAAGCCCATAGGTAGAATAAAGCTTAAAAGCTTCCTGTCCACTGATCTGTTGACCAACTGCCGATAATTGGGACAGCCCCTTCTGAATAGCTCTTGATAAGCGATTCCGCTCTTTCTCTAGAATTAAATCAGCCTGACTAGCAGCTCCTTGAATCTCTGGATAAATTTTAAAGTATTTATCTTCGAGCCACTTCAAAGCGGCAGACAGATGATCTGGTTTGATCTGAAGATCATCCGCCGCTTCAATTAATCGACGAATTATCCGTCGTAAAACATATCCCTGTTCGACATTGCTGGGTTCAATCCCTTCACTGACTAAAAATATAACTCCCCGTAGATGATCAAATAGAATACGATAAGGTTTCGGCTGATGGTGATAATCATCCGGTGTAGCATTGAGATGTTCAAGCATCGGTTGGAAAAGATCTGTTTCAAAAACTGAAGACACTCCCTGAACCGCTAAAGTTAAACGTTCTAACCCCATCCCCGTATCAATACCGACTTGCTCTAATGGACTTAAGACCCCGGATTCATCTTGATAGTATTGATTAAAAACTAAATTCCAAATTTCCACAAAACGGCCACAAGAACAACCAGGTTGACATTGATCACCTCGTGAACAAGGTTGACCAGTAGAATCATAATGAATTTCAGTTGTCGGACCACAAGGGCCTGATCGACCAGTCGGTCCCCAAAAATTATCCTCGCGCCCATAAGGCAAAATCACATCCGAACTGATACCCAATTTTTGCCAAATTTCTTTAATCTCTAAATCAGCCGGAAGTCCTTTGTCTCCACCAAAATAAGTAAAACGCAGACGCTCCAAGGGTAGCTGATATTCTTTAGTTAAAATCTCTAAAGCCCAAGCAGCTGCCTCGGCTTTAAAGTAATCGCCAAAACTAAAGTTTCCTAACATTTCTAAAAAAGTCAGATGACTTTGATCACCAACCTGATCGATATCAGAAGTTCGAAAACACTTCTGACAGGAAGTAACTCGTGGGCCAAAAGGAGACTTTTCGGACAAGAAATATTTCTTAAATGGTTGCATGCCGGCCGTGGTCAACAAAACACTCGGATCGTCGGTCACCAAAGGAGCCGAGGAAACTATTTGATGCCCCTTGCCCTCGAAAAACTTTAAAAATTTGTGACGAATTTGATCAGCTTCCATTTGATATCTTAAGTAAAACGATCAGCCACCACTGAAGCAGCATAGGAATCGGGTTTAATTTTAGCCTCAAATCCATTGCCGTTAATCAAAGCCACCACCTCCTTAATCATACTCCGAGTCTGACCACCTTGACCAACGTCAGCATGAATGTATCGAAATTGGTAATTTGCCCCTTTAAAAGCCTCTATTTTCTGTTGGATTAGATCTCTTAACTCGAGCGCCAACTCACAGGAGAGCATTACCTCTTGTATAATTCTTTGATGAGGATGAGAAAAACGTTGAGGTGAAGCATTAAAACGAACTTTTTTAACAAAGAAACGACCACCCGCTCCCTTCCTTAAGACCACGACCACAATCGGAAACACTGGATGATCTTCGGAGGAAGAATCACAGCCAACAATAATATCATAAAAATACTCCGGCTTTTGATGGATGTAAGCCGCGATTTCATCGATCATCTTCTGTCGACTTATCTGACCCAAACTAGCGTTGTAAAATTCAGATGACGTCATGACATTTGAGTTAGAATATCTGCCCCTTCTTCAGTTACCGCCACTGTATGCTCGAAGTGAGCCGAACGAGAACCGTCTTGACTCACATAACTGAGTCCATCAGTCGCTAATTTAATCTGAGCTCGGCCGATAGTAACCATTGGTTCTAAACAGATGACCAGGCCTGGTTTGAGCATTAAACCCTGACCAGATCGACCAAAGTTTAAAACATCGGGTTCCTCGTGCACTGAGCGACCAATACCATGGCCACAAAGCTCTCGAACGACGTCAAAACCTTGCTGCCAAACATATTCACTAATTGCCTGACCAATATCACCCAAGTAGCCACCCGGCTTGACCGCCTCAATGCCTCTCATTAAAGCCTCTTCGGTCACATAAATCAAGCGCTCCGATTGACCATCAATTGAGCCAACCGGTACGGTAATAGCCATATCTGAATGAAAACCTCGATAAAAAGCCCCAAGGTCTAGAGACACAATATCACCGGATTGTAGCTGATAATCAGTTGGCAGACCATGAACAATAACTTCATTAACCGACGTACAAAGAGCGGCGGGAAAACCATTGTAATTCTTAAAACTAGGTTCGGCTCCCGCCTGAGCAATCAAGTCTTCAGCCGCTTGATTTAATTCGGCCGTACTTAGGCCCGGCCTAACCATAGACTTCAGCTCGGTCATAACTCGAGCCAGAATTTGACAAGACTGCTTAATCTGATTAACTTCCGCTGGTGTTTTAATCATCATCCAAGCCTAAACCCTTAAGGATATCATTAAAAACCTCTGGCCGTGTTTGCTGTCCATTAACTTCAATTAATTGGCCTCGCTTTCTTAAATCCTCAAGAGTTGACCTGACCTCTTCCTGAAACCACCGCCAACGTACCTCCAGTACTTCAGCCACATCATCGCTTCGAGAACGACCTTGATGTTCAGCTAATAAGCGTTGAGTCGATTCTTCTCGGGAAATATCTAAATAAACCACTCGATAGTAATCTTCCCAGTCGTACCAAGAAAGAGCCCCTCTGATCAACTCGGTTTCCAACACCCGTCGAGGACTACCATCAATTAATAAGCCCGAAAATTCACCCTTTTGACGAATCTCTTCCATTCGATCAAACCATAAATTAGCCACCACTAAAGTCGGGACCAATTCTCCTTTGGCAATTTCTTCCTTAATTTTTTTCCCCGTATAATCATTAATCTGCTGTCGTTCCCGTAACAAATCACCACTGGCCATTTTGGCCCAACCAAAGCGTTGACACAAAAAATCGGCCTGAGTCCCTTTTCCGGAACCCGGTGGGCCGATTAAAGAAACAACCATTTTAGAAGTTTTCATAATCTCGCACCTTCATCTGAGCTTGAATCTGGCGCAGCGTATCCATGATCACCGCCACCATAATTAAGAGAGAGGTGCCACCGATCATGAACTGAAAAGCGTCAATTCCGGTTAAACCTTGAATAATTGAAGGAACCAAGGCAATAAAGCCCAAAAAGAGCGCCCCGACAAAAAGACAACGTTTTAAAATATAATTCAAGCGTTGACTGGTTGGCTGGCCCGGTCGAACCCCTGGAATAAAGGCCCCTGATTTTTGTAAATTTTCAGATATCTTATCCGGTTCAAAAGTAACCGCTGTATAGAAATAAGTAAAGGCAATAATTAATAAAAAGTAGACTAAACTATAAAGCCAAGGATTGGCTAATAAAGCATCAAGCCCACCGGCAATGCCCGCAAGAATACCATTCGGTGAATCAAGCCAAAATTGGCTAATCATTTGAGGAAAACTCATCACCGCTAAAGCAAAAATGATTGGTAACACTCCTGCCGGATTAACATTTAACGGCAAATAAGTTGTTGTTCCGCCATACATTTTCATCCCTCGAACTCGCTTTGTATAGGAGACGGGAATATTTCTTTTACCTTCGTTAACCAAAACAACCAAAGCAATAATCAACAAACTAGCCCCGATAAAAACTAGCAGTGTCGGTAGCATTTCGATACTCCAATCAGCCACTAATTGAGCTAAAGACATTGGCATACCAGCAACAATTCCAGCAAAAATCATCAAAGAAACTCCATTACCAATCCCCCGTTCAGTAATCATCTCCCCCAACCACATCAAAATTACCGCCCCCGCCGTAACAGTAATTAAAGCCCCAATCAACATCGATGGGCTGAAAGCCTCAATAATTCCTTGATTTTGAAAGAGAGCGATCATGGCGTAACCCTGAAGTAGAGCCAGAGGAACCGTCAGCATGCGGCCATATTGATTAAACTTACGCCGACCTGTTTCGCCTTCATCGCGATAAAGACGCTCTAAGGCCGGAAAGATCATTGTTCCCAACTGTAGAATAATAACGGCTGTAATGTAGGGCCCCATGCCGAGCATGACAATTGAAAAGTTGCTCAAAGCTCCACCAGTTAAGAGGTTAAAGAATCCCATAAACTCACTCTGAGCAAAAAACGCCTGCAACTGTTCCAGATCCACTCCTGGAATCGGAACTACAGTCAAGGCCCGAAAAACAGCAAAAATAAGAAGGACAAAGAGAATCTTCTTCCTCAGTTCCCGATTTTTCCAAACATCAAATAATTTTTGATACCAAGGCGTTTTCATTTTTTCTTACCTTTTGATTTACGAGCCTCTTTGCGTCTCTTTTCAATCGCTTTTTTCTTAGCCGCTCGCTGCTTAGCCTGCCGCTCTTGGAATTTAGCTTGTTGCTCTTGAATCTCCTCGGCTGATAGCTGCTTTTTCGTCTTTTTGCCTCTTTTCGCTGGCTCACTAATGATCTCTCCACCTGCCTCCATAATTTTCTTACGAGCCGCTTCCGAAAGAGAGCATTTATCAAAAATCAGTTTTTTAGTCAACTCTCCATCGCTCAAAACTTTAATTGCCGGAACGTGCTGATGACGAGTGGAAATAATTGATTTCTCAACCAAACTCTGAGGTGAAACAGTTTCACCCGCTTGAAAATGTTTTTCTAACAGCGCCAAATTGACTTCAGCCGAAATTTTCGCCTTCGGAGCACTAATAAAGCTAGCTCCTTTTAACTTATGATAGCGTTTAATCAGCGGACGAATAATTGGTTCAAAACGAGCCCCTGATCGAGCCTTTTGACCTTTAATTCCCCGGCCAGAATAAGTACCCAGCTTGCCTCCGCGTCCAATCCTTTTCTTCTTTTTCAATCCTCGATTAACTTGTAATTGATGAAGTTCCATAATCAAGATAATTTTTGAAAACCGTCTATAGTCGCTCGAGCAATATTTAGCTTATTGCGTGAACGCGATAAAACTCGAGCTGAAATATCAGTAATACCGACTAACTCACAAAGAAAACGAGCCGCACTTCCGGCCACCAGACCACTGCCTTTTGGTTTGAACTTGAGCATTACCCGAGAAGCTCCAGATTTGCCTTCTACTGAATAAGGAATTAATCCATCCTGAAGCGGAACGAAAATGATTGACTTCTCGGCCACTTTGTTGGCCTTCTCAATCGCTTGACGGACACTGTCACCTTTAGCTACCCCTAATCCAACTTTACCCTTACGGTCACCAATAGCCACTACCGCTTGAAAACGCATGCGACGGCCACCAGCTGTTACCCGTGTCACACGGTTAATTTCCAACACCCGCGACTCATACTTTCGCTCTTCTCGCGGTCGACGAGGGCGCCGGTTGGGTTTATCCCCCAGAGTAAAAGTTCCGGCTCTATTTTGGCTGTCTGGTTTTTTATTTTTTTCTTTTTCTTCTACCATAATTAAAAATTCAATCCGCCAGTTCGAGCAGCTTCGGCTAAAGCCTTAACCCGACCGTGATATTTATATCCACCGCGATCAAAGACCACTTTTTCAATCTTAGCCGCTTTAGCTTTTTTAGCAATCTCCTGACCGACCTTATCCGCTCGTTTAATCTTACCTTTGTCTTTAAGACCTAGGTCAGAAGCAGAAACCATAACTCGACCTTCTTGGTCGTCAATTAATTGAGCATAAATATGTTGATGTGATCGAAAAACAAAGAGCCGCGGCTTATCAGCCGTTCCACTAATCCGCCCTCGCAGTCGGCGATGTCGGATCTTCCGCCGATTAATATTTTTTAAATTTCGAAACAACATAATTAAGAACTAGCTGTAGTTTTCTTACCTTCTTTACGCCGAATCTCTTCCCCGGCGTAACGAATCCCTTTTCCTTTATAAGGTTCCGGCGGTCGAACCCGACGGATAGCATAAGCTACTTGACCCACCTGGTCTTTCCGCATCCCACGCACGATAACCTGATTATTAGCCGGAACATCAAACTTAATTCCTGGATTTGGTTTAATGCGAACTTCATGACTTAATCCAACTTCTAAAACCAAATCAGTCTCTTCTAGACGCGCTCGGTAGCCGACACCGACCAGTTCCAGCTCTTTTTGAAATCCTTGATTAACGCCTTCAATGTCATTGGCCAGTAGCGAACGAAATAAACCCCAAAAAGCCTTACTCCGATCAGTCTCCTGAGCCACTGAGACGATAATCTGGCCTTCTTTAAGTTCGGCTTTGATCTCAGGCGGAAGTAGGCGATCCAAAGTCCCTTGGGGGCCTTTGACGCTCACTTGCTGACCGTCAATTCGGACCTCAACTCCATCTGGAATAATAATTGGTTTACGACCGATACGACTCATGTTTTTACCACATCTGGCCAATTAATTCTCCGCCAATATTATCTTGGCGGGCCTGGCGATCACTAATGATGCCTCGTGAACTAGAGACAATCGCTAAACCACGACCACGCTTCACTGGCTTAATCTCAGAAACTGAAGCATAAATTCGCTGACCCGGCTTGGAAATTCTTTGAATCTGATGAATAACCGGCTGACCTTCTCGATAAGCCAAAGCAACTCTTATCTTTTTTCGAATCTGACTTCCCTCTTTTTCAACTTTAGCTAAAAATCCTCGCTCAACCATCAGATTGGCAATTTTCATCTTGATCTCTGAATAAGGTAGCTCAATCTTCTCCAGGCCTACCGCCTGAGCATTACGGATACGAGTAAATAAATCGGCAATCGGATCGCTGTTCATGTTTTAATAATTACCAGCTACTTTTACGGACGCCGGGAATTTTTCCCTCGTTGGCCATTTCTCGGAAGCAAATTCGGCATAAACCAAATTTCCGCATATAACCGCGGTTGCGACCGCAAATAAAGCACCGGTTACGATGGCGCACCTCGTACTTTGGCGCCTGATTACTTTTAGCAATTTGTGATTTTTTAGCCATGTTATTCTTTTTCTTCTTCCGGATTACGGAAAGGCAATCCTAGTAAAGTCAAAAGTCGAATAGCTTCTTGATCGGTTGAAGCGGTCGTATTGATCACGGCCTCTAAACCAAAAAGCATTCTCTCTTCTTCTGTCGATATTTCCGGGAAAACTGTTTGATCGGGAAAACCAAGGGTTAAGTTACCACGTCCGTCCATAGATTTCAAATCAATACCCCTAAAATCTCTGGTTCGAGGTAAGGCTAATTTAATAACTCGGCCCAAGAAATCATACATCTGGTCTCGGCGTAAAGTAACAGTATAGCCAATCGGGTCACCTTCTCGCAGATGAAAACCGGCGATCGATTTACGCGCTCGGCGAAGAGCTGGTTTATGACCAGTAATCAAAATTAGATCTCGTTCAATCGCTTGTCTCATTTTCTCTAACTGATCACTGCTTTTGGTTCTTTCCGCCATTCGACCAAAACCAGTATTGATGACAATTTTCACTAAACGCGGAACTCTCAGATCATTTTGATAATCAAACTCTTTCTTCAGAGCTGGCAAAACTTCCTGCCGATAAATATCTTTTAATTTTTTATCAGAAATTTTAATCATTTTAATCAATTGTCTTTTGACATTTACGGCAAAATCTCTTCTTCTGTTTTGCCCCTTGACCCCGATAGCCAATTCGTGTTGGCTGATGGCATTCGGGACAGATCAGAGCAACATTAGAAATATGGACTGACTGAGGCACTTCAACTGTTTGGCCTTTCTCTCCTTCTCGACGAGGCTTGACTCTTTTTTTAGTCACTCGAACTCCCTCAACAACCACTCGATTCTTGTCAGCCAAAACTCTCAAGACTTGACCCTTTTGGCCCTTGTCTCGTCCGCTAATGATAATAATGTTGTCGCGTTTTTTAATTTTCATACCACTTCTTGAGCTAAAGAGTAAATTCGGGTAAAGCCCCTTTCCCTAACTTCTCGAGGAATTGGACCAAAGATACGCTGACCGCGTGGTTCTTTGCCTTTGCTTAAAATAACGGCGGCGTTGTCACTGAAAGAAACATAAGTTCCATCAGACCGCCGATACGGCTTACGCTGACGAACCACGACCGCCTTGACCACTTCATGCATCTTGGTCTCTTTCCGTGGTTCGGCCTTCTTGACCACCACGGTGATAATATCGCCAATTCGAGCGTAGCGGCGCCGTGTCCCACCCAAAACTTTGATACACTGGACTTCTTTAGCCCCGCTATTGTCAGCCACTTTTAATCTAGTTTGCACTTGTATCATGTTGCTTGACCAATTATTCTCCAGCGTTTATGACGACTCAAAGGTCGGCACTCTTCAATCACCACCTGATCGCCTTCTTGATAATTATTATTTGGATTATCAGCCATATACTTACGGTTGACCCGATAACGCTTACGATATCGAGGATGTTCTTTCATAATTTCAACCGAAATTACCGCCGTGTTATTCATCTTGGCTGAAACAACAATTCCTTTCAGATTTTTCTTAGGCATGGCTCTTTTCTTTAAGAATAGTCATAATCCGAGCGACTTCTCGCTTATTCTTTTTAATAGCCTTATTATCCGCTAAACGCCCGCTCGTGGTTTTAAAACGAAGCTCGCGCAACTGAATCCTTTTCTCTCTCAGCAAATCATGTAATTCCTTTTCCTTTTTAGTTTTTAACTCTTTAGCTTTCATACTTCACGCTTAATGAATTTTGAGCGAACTGGAAGCTTATGAGCGGCTTTAGTCAGAGCCTCATGAGCCATCTCTTCGCTCAAGCCATCCAACTCAAAAATAATGCGGCCGGGTTTAAGAGGTACGACGTAATGATCAACATCGCCCTTGCCTCCACCCATACTAACCTCAACTCCTTTAAAAGTCACTGGCTTGTCAGGAAAAACACGAATCCAAAGCTTACCGCCCTTCTTCAAATAACGAATAATGGCTCGACGACCAGCCTCTATCTGGCGAGAAGTAACCCAGCGAGCATCCAAAGACTTCAGCCCATAACTACCAAAATTAAGCTGATTACCTCGTTGAGCCAAGCCTTTAGTGCGGCCCTTTTGCCATTTACGATGTTTTACTTTTTTCGGAACTAACATGTTTATTCTTCAACTTTTTCTTCTGGCTTCTCGCCTAAGTAAATCCAAACTTTAATCCCAATTGTCCCATAAGTGCAGCGAGCCTCTGAAAGAGCATAATCAATATTGGCCCGAATAGTGTGTCGCGGCATTCGACCTTCCTGAAAAGTCTCTTGCCGAGCAATTTCTGCTCCATCTAGCCGACCGGAAATAGAAACTCGAACTCCTTGGACCTCTCGACTCGCCATCACCTTCTGTAAGGCCTGGGTAACAGCTCGACGAAAACGAACCCGTTTTTCTAATTCTTGAGCAATCCACTGACCGGTTAAGGGCGCCGAAGCCCAAGGATTCTTAATCTCTTCAATCTGAATTTGGATCTTTAAGTGTTGATTGGTCAATTGACGCATCAACTTCAAAATCTTGGTCTTTAATTCTTCTACTTTTTCACCGCCACGACCGATAACTAAACCTGGCCGAGCCGTACAAATAATAATCTTCATCCCTTCCTTCCCCGATCGATCAATCTTAATCGCTGCAATTCCAGCATGAGCCAGTTCTTTTTCTAACAATTGACGTAGACGAAACTCCTCCTCTAAAAAGCGGGCTTCATTCTTCTCATAGAATCCACGACTCTCCCAATCTTGAGTCCAGCGAATCCGAAATGCTTTGGGGTGAACTTTGTGTGACATAATTACTCTTTCTTCTTTTTAGTCGCTGGGGCTTTTTTCTTCGGCTCCTCCGACTGACCAATTAAGGTCAAACTAATGTGAGAGGTTTTTTTCTGAATCGGAGCCGTTCGGCCACGAGACTCCGGGCGAAACCTCTTATAGGTCGGGCCTTGATTAACCATTATTCGACCAATTCTTAAACTTTCCAAGTCTAATTTATAATTATGGCGAGCATTCGCTATCGCCGAATCCAATAATTTAGCTAAAGGTTGAGCCGAAGCACGAATAGTATACTTCAATATTTGACGTGCTTCTTCAACTGATTTACCGCGAACTAAATCAGCGACTAATCGGACTTTACGAGGAGCGATTCTCAATCGGCTTAACTTGGCTGTGACAGAAACTTGGCTCATGCTGATTTAGCTTTACTTTCTAATTCTCGCTGAATCCGACCACCGTGACGAACAAATTTAGTAGTTGGAGAAAATTCTCCCAACTTGTGTCCGACCATCGCCTCCCTAATCGTTACCGGAATAAACTCTTTACCATTATGAACCTCAAAAGTATAACCGATCATTTCCGGCGTGATAGTAGAATGACGCGACCAGGTCCGAATCCTTTCTTTCTCTTTATTCTTAACCCGATTCATCTTTTTCAAGACATTCGGGTCAATATATGGTCCTTTTTTTAAACTACGTGGCATGTTATCTCTTTGTCTTTCGACGTTTCAAAATTAACTTAGCCGAAGCTTTCTTTTTATTACGGGTTTTAACACCATAAGCATTACGGCCCCATTTTGTTTTCGGATGTTTCAAGCCAATCCCGGTTCGTCCCTCACCACCACCATGTGGATGGTCAACAGCTGCCATAGCTGATCCGCGAACAACCGGTCGCCGACCAAGCTTCCGCGAAACACCGGCCTTGCCCAAATTAGTAAAACGATGTTGAGGATTAGAAACCTGGCCAATCGTCGCCAAACACTCTTGTCTCACCTTTCGAACTTCAGTTGAAGGCATTTTCAAATGAGTATAGCCACCCTCTTGAGCTAAAACCTGAGCTGATGTTCCAGCTGAGCGAACCATCTGCCCTCCTCGGCCAATCTTTAATTCAATATTATAAACCGACGACCCAACTGGAATTTGGCCTAAAGGCATACGATTCCCCGGTTTAGCCTTAGCTTCAACGCCGGACATAATTTGATCACCAACTTTCAGGTTCTGCGGAGCAATGATATAAGAAACCTCATCATCTTGATAACGAATCAAAGCCAGATAAGCTGTTCGATTAGGATCATACTCTAAGGCTAAAACTTCTGCCGGAACTCCACTCTTATGCTGGCGAAAATCAACAATGCGATACTTTCTTTTAACTCCGCCACCACGATGTCGAATGGTAATCTTACCACCGCTTCGACCGGCTTTCTTTTTCAGAGGTTTTAAAAGTTTGCTAAAAGAGGGCTTTGATAGCTCTGAGCGATCAACCCGCTTCATGCCTCTTCGGCCGGGACTTGTTGGCTTGTAAACTTTCATCGACATAGATCCTAACTGTTTTAAGGAATAATTTCAATCTGATCTCCAGCTTTTAAGGTAATAATGGCTTTTTTATAACCACTCTGGTAACCAGGTTGCCGCTGCCATTTTTTGGGTCGAGGCGGTCGATTAATAATATTAACACTGGTGACCTTAACTCGATAAAGAGCTTCGATCGCCTTTTTAATTTCTGGCTTATTAGCTCGGGGAATAACTCGAAATACATACTGGTTTTGAGTACTCAAAAGACTGCTTTTCTCAGAAATATGAGGAGCGGTTAAAATCAGAGCCGCTCTTTCGTTCTTAGCCAAACTACTCTCGGGAGAAGTCTTAACGACTGGCTTGACCACCGTTTTAGGCTTCTGAACTGTCTTTTCTGTTTCAGCTTTTGCCTCAACCTTTTTTTCGGGAACATTCCCCGGTTTAGACTCCGGCCTCTCTTCTTTTTTAAAATAATCTAAAACACTCATGTTATGAAAGATGGGCTTTCAATTCACTCAAACCGCTTTGACTTAAAATCAGATGACGACAACTGACTGCCTTTAAGGCCGTTAGCTGATCAGCTGGAATAACCGCTGCTCGATCGATATTACGACCGGCTTGACGCATCTCCTTCTCGGCCAATCCAACAATAATTAAGCTCCGACCATTAAGCGGCAACTTGTTAAATGTCTCCGCCACTAACTTAGTCTTAATTTCCTTCAGCTTCAAGTCTTCAATTAAAATAACTTGTCCGTCTTT
>Ga0123335_1005983_pt1 | contig 14432 bp, 12 predicted proteins | sample BiotimSIPDNA_2_FD_89707 | JGI IMG/M metagenome (GOLD analysis project Ga0123335, IMG submission 89707) | Anaerobic biogas reactor microbial communites from Washington, USA - Biogas_R2 time_0 SIP DNA | ecosystem: Engineered > Bioreactor > Anaerobic > Unclassified | place: Washington, USA... | reverse complement strand
GGCGCGGGTCAGTGCATCTATTCTTTCAAAGGTATCATGGGCAGTACCGACGGCTGCACCGACCAGCAGGCGCCCATGATGATCCTTGGCTGAATTCGGATACTTGTGGGTCTTCTCGATATCCTTGATGGTGATCAGACCCATCAGATTGAAGTTGTCATCGACTAGGGGCAGTTTCTCAATCTTATACCTGCGCAGCAACTGCATAGCCTGTTCCATACTGGTACCGACCGGTGCCGTGACCAGCTTTTCAGTTGTCATAACGTTTTTTATGGGTTGGTTGAATTCCGTTTCATAGCGAATGTCGCGATTAGTGATGATTCCAACCAGTTTGGGGCCTTCCGTAATGGGAACTCCCGAAATGCGATACTGTTCCATGATGTCCAGGGCATCCTGGATGGTGTTATTAGGTGACAGGAAAAAGGGATCGGTAATAACGCCATGCTCAGAACGTTTTACCCGGTTCACCATTTGCGCCTGTGCCTCAATACTCATATTTTTGTGGATGATGCCGATACCGCCTTCCCGAGCTACGGCAATCGCCATACGCGTCTCGGTAACGGTATCCATCCCGGCACTCATCACCGGGGTCTCTAAACGGATCTTCTTGGTCAGGCGAGTAGATATATCGACATCTCTGGGCAAAACCTCGGACCGTCCTGGAACCAATAATACATCGTCAAAGGTTAGGCCTTCCTTGGCAAACTTATCGCTCATGGAAATTGGTCCTCCTTCAGAAAGATTTAAAACATCTTATACCATTCCCGCCTATTTTTCAAGTTAATCCGACTTTTAACTAATCCCCGCCCATCACCGACCCTACTCCATAATGCCAAAAATGGTCGGTAAGCGATGAGATGGTAGCTTCCTTGACCCCAAACCGCCGAGCCATCTCGGCCTCGGAAAGGCCTTCTTTCAGGTATGCGGTAAATTGATCGTAATCGATACCTGCTTCGGCGGTCATCTCTACGATCGAAGGTATCCGACTCCACGGCGGATATCTGCCGGTCTGATCTTCAGGGTTCTCCATGGTAAACACTCCTTTTTTCAAATTAGTGTACCCGTTTACTATTGAGCCAAAACAGAAAAAGCCCGGAAATCAATCCAGGCTAATTATCTGAATATGTATCTTCTTATAATGAACTGTTCTTCAGCCGCATATGGGTCTGATCAATATCGACTACGATGACTTCGCGGCCGATCTTTTTTACTGCTTCCCATGGTATCACCAGCTTCTGGCGGTCAGCCCAGAAGTTAAAGGCATTGCCGCGGTTGGGCAATATGATCGAGACTATGCTGCCGTTTTCTTCGTCTACGAACATGTCGGACTCTCCGACTGTCCCCATTCTCATTCCGTCGTAAATGTTGACCATCTCTTTACCAACCAGATCGTTTAAGCGCACAGCGAACCTCCTATACTCCAGTATGTCCAAAGCCTCCTGCGCCTCTAACGGTGTCGCCCAGTTCCTCTACCTCCACCAGTTCTGCCTGCTCTACCCGGGCAAACACCATTTGGGCTATCCTTTCGCCTCTTTTCAATATATACTCCTTGTCCCCCAGGTTTATTACTATCAGCTTGATTTCACCACGATAATCTGCATCAATGGTACCTGGTGTATTGAGCAGGGTAAGCCCATGTTTGATGGCCAGTCCACTGCGCGGCCGGATTTGCCCCTCATGTCCCTCAGGAATGGAGACAGCCAAACCAGTAGGGACAAGTACCCTGCCCCCCGCCGGAATAGCGATTTCCTCATCGCAGGCAGCAAAGAGATCGACCCCCGCAGCCCCCGAGGTCATATATTGAGGCAGCGGCAAGTCCTCCGAGTGCAAACGCTTGATCTCGACCTTCACAAAAACCCTCCTTAAAGAACGGAATTAACCCCCTACTACCAATACCTTTTGAATTCCTCATCTACAGTTTTCAGAGCCTCCGGGGAACCAATGGCTGATAGTGATATCTTGGCAGGCTGAAGTATTTCTGTCGCCAGGCTATCGATCATGTTCTTTTCTATACTTAAGATCTTATCGATCACATCATCCAGGGGGATAATTTTATCATACATTAGCAGTGATTTGCCCAATCGAGTCATGCGGTTCATCACGCTTTCCATGCCCAGATAAAGACTGGACTTGATTTGCTGGCGAGTACGCGTCAGTTCTTCCTCGCTGATCCCGTTCTCGACCAATCCGGCTAACTGCCCCTGCAGTACTTCAAAGAACTGCCCGATGCGAGAAGGACCGGTACCAGCGTATATCACATAGGAACCGGTATCTGAATAGTTATTGGGATAGGAATAGATGGAATATGCCAGTCCCATTTCCTCGCGGATGGACTGGAACAAGCGCGAGCTGACCCCGCCGCCCAGGATGCTGTTCATGATATTGAGTGCATAACGACGATCATCATGGTAGGTGATGCCGGGGACTCCCAGACATATCTGTACCTGCTCGGTTTCCTTGGGGACCAGTTTGACGAAGGGGACCGCTAACTCCGGGACCTCCAAATCAATGCTGACGGAACCAGGCTGAGCCTTTTCCAAATGAGCTTCAACCGCATCCCTGACCTTGGTGGCATCAACATTGCCAGCCACAGAGATTACGATGTTGGATGGTACGTAAAACGACTTATAAAAGGCAAAGAGCTCATCGCGTTCCGAGTTGGTGATAGTCTCCAGCGTGCCAAGGATGGGAGGACCCATCGGGCTGTGTTTCCAGATATTCTGGGCGAAGATGTCGTGCACTAGATCATCCGGTGTATCTTCATACATATTGATCTCCTCGATGATAACGCCCTTCTCGGTGCTGAAATCTTGCGGGGTTAAGGCCGAGTGAAAGAGCATATCGAAGAGGATGTCCATGGCGGAATATAAGTTTTCATCGAGCACCCGCGCATAGAGTACAGTATTTTCTTTGGAAGTGGCGGCATTAAGCTGTCCGCCCATACTTTCAAAACTGTCAGCAATATCTTTGGCGGTCCGATCAGCCGTTCCCTTGAAAAGCATATGCTCGATAAAATGGCTGGCTCCTGATAACTTCATCGTCTCGTATCGGGATCCTAAACGGATATAGATACCAATAGCGGCTGACTTGACATAGGGTATCTCTTCGACCACCAGCTTGGCCCCGCTGGCCAGATTCCAACTATTTATCACTCTCATACCTCCATTAAAACTCCGATAAATTACTATAATAAACACTTCTCGTATGAATATCTACTATCTTAATCCACCTGTCAACAATAATCCAATAGCTCACTTAGATATTCTGTCCCTTCCGCCTTTATCCCTTGCATATCAGAAAAAGCTTTTAAGCGATCCCGTAAAAAAACCCTGTCGGCTTACCTTTTTCTTTACTATAAGAGGACTGACCGCTACCAGGTTGCCATCAGTAAAAATACGTACTTCGCCTATCTGCTGACCCATTTTTAGGGGAGCTTCGCGCTGATAATCCATCCTAACCACCTTCTCGACATTCAGCTTGCTCTCCTCTCCCTGCCACAGCCTGATATCCCTGGCGGGCACTACTGATGCAAATGGCGGATCACCCCCGGCGATCGGTATCTCTTTAAAAACACTGTCCCGGTCCACTACGCTGACTAGATGGCAATCATTAAAGCCGTAATCCAACAGGCGCGCACAGTCTCCGGTACGGTCCGCCGATTTAAGAGCCACCGCTATAAGGTGTCGCCCATTACGGGTAGCCGAGGCTACCAGGCACTTACCAGCATCGTTGGTCGTCCCGGTCTTTATGCCATTCGCACCGGGGTAAGTGTCGAGCAGCCCGTTGGTATTGGTAATTATCATCTCGCTCCGGTAACCCGGATGCTGAAAACCGGTTTTACGCGTAGATACCAGGGCAGCCAGATCGCGTTTTTCTAAAAGATAACGTCCGATCCGGGTAAGATCATAGGCTGAACTAAAGTTGTCACTGTCTGGTAACCCGGAGGGATTGGCGAAATGGGTATGGTGAGCCCCGATAACCACCGCTTTAAGGGACATCATATGGGCAAACAGATCGATATCGCCGGCCACATGCTCAGCTAAAACCACGGAAGCATCATTGGCCGACTTAATCAGGGCGGCCTTCAGCAATTCCTTAACACTTATCTCCTGCCCCGATCGTAGCCCAATAACGTATTTAGGTGTTCTGGCCGCCTCTCGGCTGACTACAGCTATCTCTGCTGGATCCGCATATTCTTCGGCCAATATTGCCGTCATCATCTTGGTGGTGCTGGCTACCTGCCGGGATTCATCAGCTGACCTGGACAAAATCACCTGTCCAGTCCCGGCATCTATCAGACAGTAATACCTGCAAGATAGATTCGGAGCAGCTTCAGCCCGCGCTGCTCCAGCCAGCACCACCAACATGACCGACATTACGAAAAGAGAATATCGCCATACCCGCCGCTGGTTCCCCATACTGTCGGCGGAAGCGCTATTCAGTTTTACTGCCATGGTCATGGTTTGTATTATCCTTACCAGCGTTGGTAATCATCTCATCGATAGTAATCATCCGGTAGCCCTCTTTCTTTAGCCCTGCTAGCATCCCTGGCAGGGCTTTGAGCGTGGGATCAGTAGGGTGCATAAGAACGATAGCATCATTGTGGACTCGTTTTAACACCCGCTGCATTATGGTCTCCGGTGCCGGGCGCTGCCAATCTATGGTGTCCGCACTCCACATGATGAACTCATAGTCCATATCTGTAACATTCTTCACCAGCTGACGATCAAATTCACCATAAGGAGACGCAAAGTAACTGGATCTTTTGCCGGTAGCCTTGTAAATAATGTCCTCAGTCTGTTTTATCTGTGCCTGGGTCTGTTCTTTTGAGAGTTGGTTGAAGTGGACATGTTTATAACCGTGATTCTGGATACTGTGACCGGCCTTGCTCATCTCCTTCAAGAGTTCGAGATGTTTTTCTGCCCATTTCCCGGTTACAAAAAAGGTTACTTTGGCATCATTCTTTTTGAACTCCTTAAGCATCGCCGGAATGAACTCCTCACCCCAATCGACATTCACGGTCAAGGCTACGACTTTTTTGCCGGTATTGCCCTGATATATAGGGCTCCCAGCCGTTGCTGGAACCCCAGCTTCATTGAAATATACGATCGAAGCAGTCAAAAAACTGCAGACTAAAAGAAACACCAGTGCTGACAGCTTGAGTACCCGGCGCGGAACGAAATAGATCCTCACTGCCCATCCCTCCTGTTAGCTTCATTCATTTATCCCATAAGGTAACATTCAGCCGCAACAAATATTGATATAGATTTTTATTCGATGCGGCAGTTGATTATAACTGGAAACAAATGATGAGCCAAAGGGGTTCGATAAGCGTTTGGTGTTTTAGCCATTGGTGAAGCGATATCCTGAGCCCCATACGTTCTCAATCATTTCTTAGGCAGGATTGTAATTTTGCCCCATATACTGAATCGAGGGCATATGCTCCAGATAAAACAGAAAGGAGAGTTTAACCATGGGATTAGTGACCAGAACAGCTGATGCAGTAAGTTTTAGCCTTCAGATACTGGTCCTCCTGCTCCTGGGGCTTATCTTCATTATCGCTCCCGGACTGGCTATGAGCCTCGGCGTAGGGATATTCAGGTTTAAAACAGCACTAGTCTGCTAAGGGCAGAGTTCTTACCGGTTAGTTTGAAATAAATCTTTATTAAGAAATGAGGCGTGGCAACATGAAAAACAAAGGAAAGATAAACCTGGTGCTAGACTTTGTAATGTTCCTAGCTATGCTGGGACTGTTCTTTATTAAAGGAGAATCTCACGAGACCCTGGCTTATTCTCTGGGCGGCCTGTTGATTCTCCATATCGTATTGCACTGGCAGCAGATAAAGGTGATGTATCGGCAATTGCTGCCGGAAACCAGCCATAGGGTGGTAGGCGGCGCAGTCATGGCCGTTTTAATCGCTGCGATCCTGACCATGCCCATGTACCTGCCCGCTGCTAGAGAAAGGAACCACGGAAAACACGGTCCGCCTCCTGGCAACTATGAGCACTTCGACCGGGATTAGGTTGAAAGTAGGCACCGGGAAGGTTCATATGCCTGGTCTGAGCCAGAAAACACAAATAAACCGAGTTAACTCGGTTTACTTGGTTTTCTGATTATTCTATTCTGCCGATTTGTTGGCTCTAAGAACAGCTTTGCGGGACAAGTTTACCCGACCCTGGCGATCGATCTCGGTTACCTTAACCGTAATCTTGTCACCAATATTGACCACGTCAGTCACCTTGTCAACGCGTTCTTCTGCTAGCTGCGAGATATGGACCATGCCTTCCTTGCCAGAAGAACCCAGCACGCCGGGGATTATCTCCACAAATGCGCCAAAGTCCATGATGCGTTTTACTGTTCCATCGTAGACCTTGCCTACTTCTACCTCAGCAACGATAGCTTCGACCAGAGCTTTGGCCTTCAAAGCTGCTTCCTGGTCAGTAGCCATTATGAACAGGCTGCCATCATCCTCGATGTCGATTTTAGCGCCGGTCTCGTCCACGATCTTGTGGATGACCTTGCCGCCGGGGCCGATGACCTCACGGATCTTATCGGGATGGATCTGCATCCTGATCAGGCGCGGGGCAAAAGGCGACATCTCGGTATTGGGCTGGCTGATAGCTTCATTCATCTTGCCCATGATAAACATACGGCCTTCACGAGCCTGCTTGAGAGCAGCCGCGACGATCTCCCGGGTAACACCGGTGATCTTGATATCCATCTGCAAAGCAGTTACGCCCTTTTCGGTGCCGGCTAGTTTGAAGTCCATGTCGCCCAGAGCGTCTTCGATACCCTGTATATCGCTCAGGATTGCGAACTTATCCTCCGCAGTGACCAGACCCATGGCTATTCCTGCGACTGGAGCCTTGATCGGTACGCCAGCATGCATCAGCGACATGGAACTGCCGCAAACACTGCCCATGGAACTGGAGCCGTTGGATTCCAGAACCTCTGATACCACTCGGATGGTGTAGGGGAATTCTTCTTCGGACGGCAGTACGGCCAGCAGGGCTCTCTCCGCCAGGGCGCCATGCCCGATTTCTCTACGTCCCGGTCCGCGCATCGGTTTGATCTCACCGGTGCTGTATGGCGGGAAGTTGTATTGATGGATGTAGCGCTTATGATCGGCTCTGCCCAACCCATCCAAGAATTGTTCTTCACTGGCGGCACCCAAAGTGGTAACAGACAATACCTGAGTCTGACCACGGGTAAAGAGTCCAGTGCCATGGGGACGGGGAAGGAAGCCAACCTCGCAAGTGATCGGCCTTATTTCTGTGAGTTCGCGGCCGTCTACACGGTCCCCGTCCTCCAGAATCATGCGGCGAACAGTCTCTTTCATCAGCTTGTCAACCAGGGAACCGATACTCTTGGCATCATCCGGGTAGACCTCGGCAAAATGGGTCAGGATATCTTCTTTGGCCTGATCCATCTGGGTCTCACGGGATTTCTTATCAGGGTTGCGGACAGCCTGTTCCAAAATAGGTATAGAGTATTCGCGTACTGCTGCCTCAATGGCTTCGTCCATAACCTTGACCACAACCTCGGTCTTGGGCTTGCCTAATTCAGCAATTATGGGTTCCTGGAAGGCTACCAGTTTCTTAATCTCTTCGTGAGCGAAGAATACCGCTTCCAGCATCATTTGTTCAGGAACTTCATTGGCATGACCTTCAACCATCATTATGGCTTCCTTGGTTCCGGCTACCACCATATGCAGATCGCTCTTCTCTTCTTCTTCAATGGTGGGATTGATGATAAGTTGTCCATCGACCAGTCCGACGATAACAGCGGCGATGGGTCCGGCGAATGGAATATCTGATACACCCAGAGCCAAAGATGCGCCGATAGCAGCAGTAACATCGGGTGGATTGTTCTTATCCACTGACATTATGGTGGCCACTACATGGATGTCGTTACGGAAGCCCTTGGGGAACAACGGTCTGAGCGGACGGTCGATCTGTCTGGCAGATAAAGTGGCCAGTTCAGTTGCCCGGCCTTCACGTTTGATAAAGCCGCCCGGTATCTTACCAATGGCATATTGTTTTTCTTCATAGTCGATGGTCAGCGGGAAGAAATCTATCCCTTCGCGGGGTCCCTTGGACGCAACCGCCGTTACAAGAACCACAGTATCACCATATCTTACTACAGCAGCTCCATTAGCCTGTTTGGCTACCTGCCCGATTTCCACAATCAGCGGGCGGCCGGCGATTTCGGTTTCATACTTGTGTAGTATATCAACCTCCTCCTTTCGTTTGTTATAATGTAGCCCCAGCTCAGGAGAAACCTGATCCGGAACCCGGTTTCATTAGCTTTTAGATAAAAGGAAAGAGCGGCTTTTCCGCTCTTTACCTGCGCAGACCCAATCGGGTCACAATACTGCGATAGCGATCAAAATCGTTATTCTTGAGATAATCCAAGAGCGATCTCCTGGCGCCAACCATTTTCAGCAGACCTCTACGGGAGTGATGATCCTTCTTGTTTATCTTGAGATGCTCGTTGAGATAGTTAATTCTTTCAGTAAGTATAGCTATCTGTACTTCAGGAGACCCAGTATCGTTTTCATGAATCTGAAAAGACTTAATAAGCTCCTGCTTTCTATCTGGACTTAATGCCAAGTGTTTCACCTCCTTCATACATAATCGCCATGAACCAAGAATAGCGCCGGTGAAAGTCGCTAACCCTAGCCCAAGGTTAAGCTCAGGCCGACGACAAGAGCCAATCTCTGCGTTGTTTGGGAAATCCGCTCAATCAACGTACGCAAGTACGCCTCAATCGCAGCTTTCCCGCACGCCTTGACCTAACTCTTGTCGTCGCCCTGGGCCCCATGTTACCAGCTGTTGTATCATCAAGCTGCCGGAAGATCGTGCCGCTCGTACGTCTCCGGCGCCCCACTGGTCTTAGACTCTTTGTTCATAAGTCTTGCCAGACCGGCATTCCTTATACCTAAAACCGGAAATAACCAACGTAAATTCTAGCATAAGACCACATGAATGTAAACTTTTCAACTAATCTTCCTCAATCACACTCTGGCGGTCAAGTGATATTTGCGTCATCAATTCTTCAATTCCGGCAAATTTCTTTTCGTCTCTTATCTTGCGTCGGAAGAAAATACGCAGCTGTTTTCCATAAAGATCACCCTCGAAGTCAATGAGATGGGCCTCCACGCAGATGGGATAATCGGCATGAAAGGTCGGTTTGTTGCCAATATTAATGGCCGATTTGTATATCTTGCCCGCCACCTCAGCCCGCGCCGAATACACACCGCGATTAGGTATGCTGAGGTCAGCAGGAACCGCCAGGTTGGCGGTGGGAAAACCAATAGTCTTGCCGCGCTGCTCACCCTGTACCACTATCCCTTCAATCATCGGGTAATACCCCAGGAGTTTGCCGGCTGAATCGATCCGGCCTTCTTCTAAATAAGAACGGATAAGGCTACTGGATACCAGTTCTCCATCTACCTCGACCGGCGGGATTATTCTCACTCCGAAACCGTATTCATTGCCCAATTCCTCAAGTATTTCCGGCGTTCCTGCGCCTTTATGGCCGAAGGTATAGTTAAAACCGACATAGACCTGGCGGACTGCCAATTTGTCCACCAGGAAGTTCTCAACAAACTGACGGGGTGAAGTCCGTGCCATTTCTGCGGTAAAGGAATTATATATCAGGATATCCAGACCCGATTCTCTGAGTAGTTCAGCTTTTCTCTCAGCTGTCACCAGCAGATTAGGAGCTCGTTCGGGAGCTAGTACTCGGGAAGGGTGCGGCTCAAAAATAAAAGCTCCGGCCAGTCCTCCCTCGCTGTGAGCCTGGGCTACCAGTTCACGAATCAACTTCTGATGTCCCAGATGGACACCGTCAAAATTCCCCAGGGCTAGATATAACGAACGGCCATCTGCTATGTAGTTTTCAACCTCTCTTATTACCTGCATTACTATGACTCCTTGCCTATGTATTGGAATCCGATAAGCTCCCGGCCAAAACCCGGATCGGTTTTAATACGGCTTCCACCCCATTATCTTCGACATTACCGATCCCTATCATGGTCAATTGTGGTGAATATATCCGAACCTGCCTGGTGATAATAGCCCCTGACCAGGGAATCCATCCACCGTGGGAAATAGTCCTGGTTTCAGTCGGATCACTAAGATAAACTGCAGCGAAATTAGTCAAAGGATAATCGAGGGGCAGCAGTTCTTCCGGCCTCAGTCCCCGGCTCATGATATCGTCCAAGTGACTGGCTTTATCTAGTGGAAACGCACCAGAATGTGTACGAACCAGTTCCGACATATAGGCTCCGGTTCCCAGCTGATTCCCGATATCATGGCACAAGGTCCTCACATAGGTACCCCGGGAACATACCACGCGGATTCTTGCCTGCTGGGTCCTATCTGATTTTTTAAGATCCAGTAGTTCCAATTCTATTATCTCTGCCGGGCGGGGTGTTCTCTCGACCTCGATTCCCTGCCTCGCCAGTTCATAAAGCCTTTGACCCTGATGATGTACTGCGGAATACATGGGGGGGATCTGTTCTATGATCCCGGTAAATCGCTGCAGGGTCTGCAGCATTTCCTCTTCCGTAACCAAACGATCATTGATAGGTTTGATCGTCCCCCAGGCATCCTGGGTATCTGAGCTGCTCCCCAGTTGCATGGTTGCGAGGTAGGACTTGCTCTCTTCTTCCAGGAAGCTCAGCAGACGGGTAGCATCCCCGACTGCCAGGGGCAAAACTCCACTGGCCATGGGATCCAGAGTCCCCAGGTGTCCGATTTTAGTCTTACGGGGTAAGACCTTTCTTATCTTGCGGATGACATCGAACGATGTCATTCCGGTTGGTTTATCAATATTGATAAAGCCGTGCAATCAGGCCATCACGTCCTTAACTACTTCGAGCACACGCTCGATTACTTCCGGAAGACTCCCGCTCTGTCGGGCACCCGCTGCCTGCAGATGTCCTCCCCCGCCAAATTGACGAGCGAGACTAGCCACATCCACCCTTCCCTTCGAACGAAAACCCACCTTAACTATTCCTGGTTTTATCTCCCGAAACAACATACCTACTTCCACACCATCGATCATACGTGTGTAATTTATAAGGGTTTCCGGGAATAAGTCGAGGGCACCGACCTGGGCAACCTCCTCATAGGGCAGGCTTATCCAAGCCATAGTGCCATCCGGACTGATCTCCAGGTTATCCAGAGCTCGGGCGATCAATACCACTTCAGCCCTGGGTTTGGACTCAAACAGGTTAATGCGGGAATGATTGATATCCACCCCCGCATCGATCAAATCGGCTGCTATGCGCAAGCTTTTACCTGTAGTATTACCATTCATAAAGCTGCCGGTATCCATCACAATACCGGCAAAGAGCGCTTGGGCGATATCCGGTGTGATGGGCACCTGTAATGCGGTCAGCAGTTCATAGATGATTTCAGCGGTTGCTGCTGCTTCTACATCTACATAATTGTGCGTACCAAACAATGGATTCCCCCGGTGATGATCCAGGTTGAAGGTAGTTCCGCGTTGGGCCAGGTCAGGCAAAAATGTGTCGCCGACCCGCTCCGCATCCCCGCAGTCGACAAATACTACGGTTGTACCACGGGCCAGTATGCCCTCCGGCAGGCGAATCTGATCAGCACCCTTCAGGTAATAGTATTGAGCCGGGATCTTATCGGCCAAATAGGCCTCAACCGTCTTGCCCAGTTCTCTTAAGCCGAGAAAGAGCCCCAGTAATGAGCCAACACAATCCCCGTCAGGAGCTGCATGTCCCACCAGCACCAGGTGCTCTTCCTTTTTCATTGCATCTGCGATTAGCTGCAAATCCATCATGGCTATTCCTTTTCGGTCTTATCCTCTTCCGGCCCCACAACACCAATATCTTCCAAAATACCTGACATCCTGATTCCATGTTCGATGGACATATCGAGGCGAAACTCCAATTCTGGCGCATGCTTTACCTGCAGAGCGCGAGCAAGTTCAGTACGAATATATCCACGAGCTTGCTGCAGCCCCTTCATAGTAGCCGCCTGTTTGACTTCATCCCCTAAAACACTGATATTTACCCGGGCGTGACTAAGATCTCCTGAGACGTCAACCCGTGGTATGGACACGGTATTGATATCAATGCGCGGGTCTTTGATATCCTCCCGGATAATGCGGGACAATACCCGCTGGACCTCCACTGACATTCTCTCTTGTCTGCGTTTGCTCATAGTATTCACCCCCATAAAGGGATTATTTTATAGTTCTCTGGGGACTTCTTCCATGGTATATGCTTCAATGATGTCGCCTTCTTTGAGATCATTGAAATCTTTGACTCCAATACCACATTCAAAGTTCTCCAGAACTTCCTTGACATCGTCTTTAAAACGTTTTAGTGAGGCTAACTTACCTTCATACATAATGACTCCCTCCCGCAGAACCCGGACATTGGCATTGCGGGAAATCTTGCCATCAACTACATAGGAACCCGCAACCATGCCGATGTTGGGAACCTTGAACAGGACCCTCGCTTCGGCGCGACCCAGGTACTTCTCCTTGTAAACCGGTTCCAGGAGTCCTACCATAGCCTTCTTGACATCATCGATAGCCTCATAAATAACCCGGTATAAACGGATATCTATACCTACTTCTTCGGAGTATTTCTTGGCCTTGATATCTGGACGTACATTGAAGCCAATAATTATGCCCTGGGAGGCTGAAGCCAGCATAACGTCGGTCTCAGTTATTGCACCCACGGCAGAGTGGATGACGTTCACCTTTACCTCATTGGTAGTCAAGCGCAACAGGGACTGGGACAAAGCCTCCACTGACCCCTGCACATCACCCTTGATAATAAGGTTCAATTCCTTGATCACGGCATCCTGCATCTGTTTAAAGAAATCGTCCAGTGAGATGCGACTACTCTGTTTCTGTTCTTCCAGTTTTTTCTCACTGATGCGCAGGCTTACGATTTCTTTAGCGACTTTCTCATCGCAGACTCGTACCCGTCCGCCGGCTTCGGGAACTTCCGACCATCCCGTTATCTCCACCGGCATGGAGGGATACGCTTCCTCTACTCTCTGGCCATTAGCATCGGACATCGCACGAACACGGCAGACCTGACTTCCACACAAAATGCTGTCACCAACCCTAAGAGTTCCCTTTTGGACCAGGACGGTAGCTACCGGTCCCTTGCCTTTGTCCAGTTCACCTTCAATTATAACCCCTTCAGCCGTCCGGTCAGGATTGGCTTTGATCTCGTGCATCTCAGCCACCAGAAGTATCATCTCCAGCAGGCTTTCAATTCCTGTCCCCATTTTGGCGGAAACCGGAACAAAGATTATATCGCCGCCCCATTCCTCAGAAACGATACCATGCTCACCCAACTGCTGGGTTACCCGGTCCGGATTGGCACCTGGTTTGTCAATCTTGTTGACCGCCACCAGAAAAGGTACATTGGCGGCCCGAATATGATTGATGGCTTCTATGGTTTGGGGCATAACCCCGTCATCAGCTGCCACCACTAAAACTACTATATCGGTCAGATTAGCTCCACGGGCACGCATAGCGGTAAATGCCTCATGACCTGGAGTATCAATAAAGGTTATACGATTATTATTGACCTTTACCTGATAGGCTCCGATATGCTGAGTGATACCGCCGGCTTCGCCGGACACCACGTCAGCCTTCCGAATACGATCCAATAGCGAAGTCTTACCATGGTCAACATGCCCCATTACTGTAACTACTGGCGGACGCGGTTTAAGGGTGCCCTCATCATCCACGATCTCTTCAAGCATTCTGAGTTCTTCAGGTATCTCTCTTTCTACCTGTACTTCATACAGACTGGCTAATATTTCAATCGTTTCGTAATCAATAGCTTGATTGATGGAGGCCATGATTCCCAATTCCATCAGCTTTTTGACTACATCTGCCGCGCTGCGGTGGAGTTTCTCTGCAATCTCCCTCACCATCAGGCTGTCGCCTACTATGATCTTTTCAGGCAACGGCATTACAGTTTCTTCTTTTTTACGTTTATGCTTCTGTTTTCTGGGTGGTCTACTATAGTCACGAACAGGAGCCGGCGGTTGCAGGCCCTTCTTTTGAGCCTTGTTTTTATCCAAATGAGCTGGTTTTTTATCCTCGCCATCCTTGCGTGGAGGAGGGCTAAAGGGTTTGTCGCGTTTGACCGGTTCACCTGGTAACCCAGGTTTCTTTTCAATCGGTCTGGATCCCGCTGGGCGTTGTTCTCCTGGACGGGAAGCAGGTCTCTGGCCTTGTCCACCATAACCGCCTTGAGGTCTCTGACCCTGGCCTTGCTGGCCATATCCACCCTGGGGTCTCTGACCCTGGCCCTGCTGGCCATATCCACCCTGGGGTCTCTGACCCTGGCCCTGCTGGCCATATCCACCCTGGGGTCTCTGACCCTGGCCCTGCTGGCCATATCCACCCTGGG
>Ga0123335_1005979_pt1 | contig 14438 bp, 13 predicted proteins | sample BiotimSIPDNA_2_FD_89707 | JGI IMG/M metagenome (GOLD analysis project Ga0123335, IMG submission 89707) | Anaerobic biogas reactor microbial communites from Washington, USA - Biogas_R2 time_0 SIP DNA | ecosystem: Engineered > Bioreactor > Anaerobic > Unclassified | place: Washington, USA... | reverse complement strand
TTTAAATGGTTTTGGCATTTGGAACAACTACGCCCAAGCGGCTTTTTTTCTGCAAACCCGTGACAGGCAAAACATCCCCCAGGCACTCAGTGTGTTCTTTCAGCAGTTTGGAGGTGCAAAATGGCATTTAATGTCCGCTACTGCGGTGATTGCCATCGTGCCTGTGGTGGTAATCTTTCTGATCTTCCAACAGCAGTTTATAGAGGGCTTAACGGAAGGAGCGGTGAAGGGATGACGGTGTTGGCTACCCAAAAGGGGCGGTATATACCCGGAGAGCGCATCGGGCTGACCCTGCTGCGGGATGGCAAAGCGCTTATGGCAAATAGTATGGAGGTAAGCATTACAGAGTTGGAATGCTCTGTGACCACACATCGTTTTACGCTGGAAGGGAATGACAAAATAGTACTTGCACTGCCGCCGCTGGTCGAAGGCTGTTATGGGATACAGGCGCGCCTTCTGCGGGGAGAGGAAACAATGGGTTATGTCGGAACTGCTGTTAATGTTGGTGGGGATGTGCTCCGTTACGGCTTCTTGAGCGATTTCCAAGCAGAAGATGATTCGGACGTGGAATGCATGGCGAAATACCACATTGATCGTGTGCAATTCTATGACTGGTCCTACCGCCACGATTCCTTGGTGGCACCAAAAGAGGAATACACCGATATGATGGGAAAACGTAACAATTTATCGGTGATTCGACAGAAAATCCACGCCTGTCGGGAACGGGGCATGCTTACCATGGCCTATGGGGCAGTGTATGCAGCTAGCCGTGGTTTTTGGGAAGAACACCGCTCTTGGGGGTTGTATTCCGTTCAGAACAAGCCCATGGTGTTTATCGGTACTTTTTATTATATGGATATCGAAAGCCCTTGGAGGGAACATTTGTTTGGCCAATATCTGAACGCGATGAAGAAAGTGGGATTTGATGGGATTCACATGGACACCTATGGGGAGCCAAAGTACGCACTGACGAGCACGGGAGAACTACGGGAGTTGGAGAAGGGATTGCCTGCGTTAATTCGGGACGCAGATCGCACGATAAAATCGGAAGGGTATGAACCCCACTTGATCTTTAACAATGTGAGTACATGGCCTGTGGATGCGACGATGATGGAGCCTCAGGACGCGGTTTACATGGAACTGTGGCCGCCCATGGACCGCTATCGTCATCTCCGTGAGGCTGTACACCGGGCGGAGCCATCCGGCAAGCCAATCGTTCTGGCAGCCTATCCCGCGGCGTTTCGTACCGACACACCGGAACGGGCGCTTTACGGGGAACTGTTTCTTTCCTTTGCAATCGCACTTTTCGGCGCAACCCAGCTTTTCCTTGGGGAAAAGGATGCGGTGGTAACCCAAGGTTATTATGCCGACTACACGCTGTTGGAGCCTTGGCAAGCTGATAAAATCAAGGCATATCAGGATTTTTTTGTTCGCTTTCAGGGATTGCTTTTTGACAGAAGCCTTAAAGACATATCTCTAACTCATTGCGGAGGTGATAACAGGGAATACACCTGCGACACACCCTATTCCTTGGAGGGCGAAGCGGACAGGCTGTGGCTGACTCTTCGAGAGGGGAACGGGCGCAAGTTGATTGGGCTGATCAACCTTTGGGGGAACGACGATTTTTGGAATACGGGAAAAGAAAAGCCTAAGCCGCTAACAGACATCGTATTGCGGATCCTGACCGTAATGCCCGTAGATGCAGTTTGGTTCGCCACGCCCGATGTGGAAATGGGATCGCCTGTATCCCTGCCTTTTTCATGTACAGAGACGGAATATGGTGCGGAATTATCTATCCGCGTACCATGGCTGGATTGCTGCGGGCTGCTTTGGCTGTGAACGGGTTATATAAGAGTCCAGAGTGCTAGTTGACGATGATTTGGAAAGGAAATTCAACCCCGGGGAAAGTCTGGGCGATGCGCTCCGCCAAGTTCTCGTCAACGGTCAGTTCTACCAGATGGGTAAATTGAGGCAGCGAAGAAATCTTCTCCACGATGGTGTCGCTTAGAACCAAGTATTCCAGCTCAGCAAGCGCGAGAAAGGGGATTAGGTTTTCAATTTTTTGTTCAGATAAATTCAAATAGAACAAGTGGGGGAACCCGGACATATCTGAGTAATCGTCAATTTCGCATTGCGTAACATTTAGAATTCGTAAAGCTGGCAGAGTGGATAATGAGCGTAAATCATGATAGCGGCCTTGAAAGAATGACAAATTTTCCAGCCGTGTCATGCGAGACAGGCTGGGTAACATGCTTTCAGGCAGGTTGACGGAAGCGAAATCGCGCAGTGAAAGGGTTTCCAGCACCGAATAGTCTTCAATTTCAAGATGAGCAGTATCCAATCGTTCCAGCTTCATTCCCTGCAACGCTGAAATATCCGTGACCCTGGTCTGTGGGATAACAAGGGTCTTCAATTTTTGAAAGTCAGAAACTGGTGAAAGATCCCGCAAGGGGTTACCATGGAGATAAAGCTCTTCGAGCCACGGGCATCGGGCAAGAGGAGCTATATCTCTAACCAGGCACCTGCATAGGCTCAGGGTTTCAAGCCAGGGCAGTTTGGTGAAAGGTTCCAAATCCCAAATCGGTTGACGGTCCAGCACAACAGTTGCAAGGTTGGGCATTAACAGGAGATCTTCTAAGGTTCTGATGGTGCCCATTGGTTCATTTTCGATCCAGTGCGAATAGGATGCTTGCTCATGGGACTGGGCATCCGGGTAGACTTCATTACCGCAAATGTAGATTTCCGAGATCATGCCCAAATCCTTCGGGGAAATGGGTTCGTCACTTCCCTTGCGAAGAATCAGCCGAACTGCTTCCTCGATTTTGGGCTCAGCAAAGGTGACAGAAGCGGTGGATGTCTCAGCAGGGAGGGCTGTCTCGGCAGGCACATTCGCCGGAAGAACCATCTCAGCAGGAAGGATCGGGGCTGTCAGCCTTCCCATCAGGAAACCGAATGCCATGCCGCAACCCAATAGGATGAACCCTGTCAGTGGAAGAAGCGCTGGGTGCCAGTTGTGTAGCCGATGCCAGCGGCACAGAACTTTCTCCAAACTCGCAACGCTTTGATATCTCTTTTGGGGAGAAAAGGAAAGGCATTTACGCAATACATGGTGTAAACTCTTCGGCACTTCGCTCAAATCAGGCTCGTCAGCTGAAAAATGCGCTGTCAAAAGATAATAGAGGAGTTTTCCAACCGCATATACATCCGTGCGCATGTCTGACTGCCAAAACCCAAACTGCTCCGGTGCAGCAGTAGCCTGGGTCAGCATCACCACCGTATCCTGGGATTTATCTGGCACATACTGCCGAATGCTCCCCACATCCAGTAAATAGCAGGTTCCTTGGGGAGAGTATAGGATATTCTGAGGCTTGATGTCACGGTGAATCAAGGGAGGCTTGCGTGTATGGAGGCAATGCAGCATTTGGCATACAGACAGTGTTAACAAGACCGCTTTGTCAGACGGCAACGCTCCCTGGTTTTCTACCAACTCATATAATGTTTCTCCCGATAGATACTCCCTCAGCAGATAAACACGGCCAACCTCCTCAAAGCAATCCATCGTATTGGGAAGGAAGGGAAAATCTAACTCAAATAAAAATCGGTATTCTGTTTTCAATATGGGCGCTGCTTCGTCCTGGGCCACCTTTAAGAGAAATGGGGTGTGATCGTTGATGCGCAACAGTTTGTATACTTGCTGTTCCTGGGTATATTTCAGGCAGGATTCAAACTGGTATTCGTCTTGCAGTCGGGCTGGAAGCACTCTGGAATCCAATTGTGTTTCTTTCCATTCCTTTGCCAGTTCAGATACGTTCATAGCAATGCCCTCTCCTGGATCGCACTTAGAAACTCCGAAACCTCATAGAGAGTCATCCCTTTACCCAGGCAATAAATGAGCGCTGCATCGCGGTGAACACGAGGATACAGGATTGGTTTTTGGGCAAGTGATAATGCTTTTTGCGTCAGCATAACACTAAAGTTCATAGCAAAGGCGATGCGAAGCAACGCATCCCGTCCCGGAAGTTTTCTGCCCTCGAATACTTGATAAACATAGGGTTTGCTTAACTGGCTTTTTGTAATAATTTCAGGGATTGTACACTCATGCCGTGCAAGATGCTCAAGGAGAAAAAGATGCAATGGTGTCACGCTTTCATATTCCAAGTCGGCCAGCACCTCTTGCGCTTCGTGAGGTTCGTATACCAGCTTATGAAATATCTCTTCAGTTTGCAACTTGTTCCATTTGAGCATGCTTTTTCCTCCAAAGATCATATATTTTAGTATATCATTCCAATGGAGGAGAAACAAGAGAGATATATACTGATAGGAGGAGCATGTTGATATATACTGATAGGAGGAGCATGTATTGGTCTGGACAATTGGAACCAGAAATAATTGGATCAACGCTTGACACATGAAAAAAACTGGTTATAATTAGTCCATAAAATACATCTGATGTCAGATGTCGCTCAAGATGAGAAGAACTGGAGGGAAGGGGTGATATGGATCATCGCACACAAAGGCTTCCGGAAATCGTAGCAGATAAGATCAGGAACATGGTTATCGAGCTCTCATTGAGCGAGGGAGACAAGATGCCAACAGAAACTGCGTTGACCACACACTTCAACGTAAGCCGTTCCACCATCCGGGAAGCCGTGAAGATCCTCGAGGTTGAAAACATTGTGGAGATCCGGCACGGACGTGGTACCTACATCGCGAAAAAAACGGGGATCACAAAGGATCCTCTTGGGCTTAGTTTTTCGAACCGGGACATGCTATTGCCCAATCTGCTTGAAGCGCGCAAACTGATGGAGCCGGGGATCGCCTACATAGCAGCTCAGCGCCGCACAGATGAAAACATACAGCAGATGCATGCCTCCATCCGCGATATGGAACAGGCCTATGCGAAGGGTGAAGATTACACGGGCTTTGATTACCGCTTTCACTGCATCATCGCCGAGTGTACACAAAACGATGTTCTCAACCGCTTGCTTCCCTTGATTTGTGAGTCCATTAATGAAGGCTATATGCAGACGTCGCGTGTCAAGGGAAGCTATGAGAGGGCAATTTACTGGCATAAGAAGATCTACGATGCTATTTTGGCGCAGAAGCCTTTGGATGCTCAACAGGCGGTTATTCAACACTTGAGCCAGACGTTGATCGATGTGGAACACAATTTGGAAGGAGCAGGAAAATGAAAAAAATTCTGGGTGCCCTCGTTGCTCTGGTCATGATGCTGTCAATGGCATCCTTTGCCTATGCGCAGGATGTGACCATCACCTATTGGTTCTGGGCGGATAACGATGCCTATGCTGCTACCATGCAGGAAATGATTGCGGATTTTAACGCCACAAACGGCAAGGGCATCACTGTTGTGGGTGAGCAGATTCCATGGGATGGCGGCGGGTACAGCAACACCGTGTTTACGGCCGCTATGGGTGGTGGCGGTCCCGATGTGGCCAGTTGGAAACTAACGGCCACGCCATCCTTTGTCGCTAACGACCTCCTGGCGCCCCTGGATGATTATCTCAAAGACTGGGAAGGTTATAACGAAATTGAATCCACTTTATGGGATGTAATGCGTCAGGTCGGTGGCGGTGAGAAGGTTTACGTGATGCCCTGGAACACCCAGGTACTTTACGTGTATTATCGTCCCTCCATGTTTGCAGCAGCAGGCCTGAGCGCACCCACAACGTATGCTGAGTTTCTGGATGCTTGCGCCAAGTTGACCAAAGATGGTGTGTACGGTTTTGGTATGCGGGGTGCAAAGGGCGGCCAGGAACCCTGGGGCAGCTTCATTTATGCCCGTGGTGGCAACTTTACCGACCTGACATCACCGCAAGCCGTTCAGGGGATGCAGGACTTTATCGACCTGTTCCAAAAGGGCTATACGCCTTCCACAGCCCCCTCAGACGGTTTCAGCCAGATCATTGACAACTTTAAGAGCGGTCTGACTGCAATGACAGTTCATCACATCGGTTCCTACGCCGGAATGGTGGAAGCCTTTGGTGAGGATGTAGGCGCGTTCGTATTCCCCGGCGACGTGGGGCAGTGGACCTCAATGGGCGATACGGAAAATGTCATGTTTGCCTCCTGCGCCAACAAAGAAGCCGCCTTCGAATGGTTAGCCTACCTTGCCACCGGAAAAGGACAGGAGACTTGGTGTAAGGTAACCGGCAATGTTCCCGTGGCTGCCAGCATAAAGGCATTGGATGAGTTCCAGAGCAATCCCTTTATGAAGGTATCAATCGAAGGAGCGCCGTTCGCCGGTATCCTGCCTGTACTGGATACCACCACCGAATGGATCAATTCTGTGTGGCCTAACACTGTGCAGCAAGCGTTGCTGGGCGAAATAACAGCCCAAGAATGTATGGAGACCCTTCAGGCGGAACTATATAAGTAACGCCCTCTGATACGCGGGGGAAGGAAATCGCGGTTTCCTTCCCCCTTTTTTCAACGGGGCTCGAGCAAAAAGTACACGAGACCACTATAATAAGGGGCGGAACCCGATGGAAGTTATCCCAAAGCGTAATCGCAGAACCAACATATGGCCATACCTGCTGGTCTTGCCGGCTTTGTTGGTGGTCGTCGCCGTGGTCTTTATACCCATCCTTAACGCCATTTTGATGAGCTTGCAGAATTATGACCTGCGCAGGCCTAAGCAAATCGGATTTGTCGGACTTCAGAATTATATACAGCTCTTTTCGGATAAGCAGTTTCCAGCAAGTTTGTACCGCACGGTTCTATGGGTAGTGTTCGGCGTCGGCTTTCAGTTTGTATTTGGCTTTGCGCTGGCGCTGCTTCTTAACCAAGGATTTCGCGGCAGGGGGCTGGTGCGTTCCGTCAGCCTGATTCCGTGGGTGACACCTGGTGTGCTCATCGCTCTTATGTGGCGGTGGCTCCTGGACGGCAACTATGGCGTGGTAAACGATCTGCTGCAACGAGCGGGTCTAACTGGCGATAACATTGCATTTTTAGCCAGTCGGAGCACGGCATTGCCCTCGGTGATCCTGACCATTGTGTGGCAAGGAATTCCATTTTTTGCATTGATGCTGTTGGCAGGCCTTCAAGGAATCTCCCAGGATTTATACGAGGCGGCTGATATTGACGGTGCACGAAGCATGCAAAAACTCCGTTACATCACAATCCCATCTTTGAAAAACACTATCTTTGTTACCACGATGCTTCGTGTGATCTGGGTTGCTAACTCCGTGGATGTAATTTTCAACATGACGGAAGGCGGTCCGGCCTATGCTACGCAAACACTGAGCATCTACATATATCTGAAAGCCAGCACACTAAACATGGGGTATGCGTCCGCCATGGCAATTTTCCTTACCATCATTCTGTTGGCATTCTCCATACCCTATCTGCGAAGTATGTTTAGGGATCAGGGGGTGTGACGGATGCAGATCAATGCTAAACGTGGAAAACATCCCTTTAAGCGGTTTTTTCTGTTGTTCGTGCCCCTGGCTGTCATTCTGATTTTTTTGCTGTTTCCCTATTACTGGACATTGGTCACAAGTATTAAGCCCAGTCAAGAGCTTTATAGTAACCAGGTGATATACTGGCCTGTTCATCCTACGCTTACTGCCTATGGACAGTTGTTTGGCCAGTTCAATTTCCTAAAACCCATGTGGAATAGCTTTGTGGTGGCCATGATCACCACCGTGCTGTCGCTGACGGTATCCATGCTGGCGGCCTATTCCTTTTCCCGCTTTCGCTACAAGGGCCGTAAGTTCCTGATGGTTTTATTTCTGACCAACAATATGTTCCCAACCGTACTGTTGTTGATCCCGTTGTTTACCATCATGCGGCAGATGAATATCCTCTATACCCCGGCTTCACTGGTACTCTCCTACACCACTTTTACCATTCCCTTTTCGGTGTGGTTGCTCAATGGCTATCTAAACGATTTGCCAATGTCCCTGGAGGAGGCCGCGATGGTGGACGGGGCTAACCGGGCCCAAGCGTTTATATGCATCATCCTGCCGGTGCTGATTCCCTGCTTGCTGGCAACGGGCGTTTATATCTTTATGCAATCCTGGAACGAATACACCTTTGCCGTCCTGTTTACCAACGAACGAAACCGTACCGTTCCCGTGGCGCTAAAAAGCCTGATTGGGCAGTTTGGCGTGCAGTGGGAGTTGCTCACGGCAGGTGGCATCATCACCGTTATACCCGTATGCTTCATGTTCTTTTTCGCGCAGAAAAAGCTGGTTGCGGGTCTAACATCAGGCGCTGTTAAGGGATAACTCCCTTGGCATACATTTTGTGGAGAGGGCATGTTTATGACAGAACTCCAAATCAACCAGGCACGACAGATCAGAATCGACATCCTCAAAATGCTCTATGGTTGCCAATCCGGCCATCCCGGCGGCTCCCTGTCTTTGGTGGAAATTTTACTTGCATTATATAACGATGTATTGCGCTATGATCCACAGAACCCATCCTGGGCAGAGCGCGACCGGTTGGTGCTCAGCAAGGGGCACGGTTGCCCGGCATTGTATGCCGTGTTGGCGGACAAGGGATTCTTTTCGCGGGAGTCGCTGTGGACACTTCGGCAACTGGGCAGCATTTTGCAAGGCCATCCCGATATGCGTAAAACCCCGGGTGTGGACGCCAGTACGGGTTCCTTGGGGCAGGGTATGTCTGTTGCGGTAGGTTATGCTCTGGCAGGTAAACGCGACGGACATCATTTTCGTGTTTTTTGCGTGGTGGGTGACGGTGAAGCCCAGGAAGGTCTGGTATGGGAGGCCGCGATGGCCGCCGCGCATTATCGCCTGAATAACTTGACAGTGCTCATGGACTATAATCAGCTTCAGATTGACGGTACCAACGATCAGGTGTTATCCCTGGGTGATATTTTGGACAAGTTCCAGGCCTTTGGCTGGGAAATCTCTGAGGTGGATGGTCACGACATTGACGCGATTGCAAAAACACTCAACCGTCCTGTGAGTGATAAGCCACGCTTTATGCTCTGCCACACGATAAAAGGCAAGGGTGTTTCCTTTATGGAAAATACCGTGGGGTGGCACGGAAAGCCCATGGATCAGGAACAATTCGACGCAGCGATGCGTGAAATGGGGTGCTGAGTATGCCAGAGAAGCAATCCACAAGGGTAGCGTATGGCAAAGCGCTGGCGGAGTTGGGCGCCATGGATGAAAATGTGCTGGTTGTTGACGCAGATCTTGCTCATGCCACCATGTCTGTCGATTTTGCCAACCAGTATCCGGATCGGTTCTATAATTTCGGCATCGCGGAAGCCAATATGATGGCGGCGGCATCCGGGCTGGCCAACAGTGGGTACAAGGTGTTTGCCAGCACTTTTGCTCTGTTTGGTACGGGGCGTGCTTACGAGCAGATCCGAAATTCCATCTGCTACACCCACGCCAATGTGAAGCTGGGTCTATCCCATGCGGGCCCCAGCTGCGGCGAGGATGGCGGCAGCCACCAATCGATTGAGGATATCGCGCTGATGCGGGTCCTGCCCGGTATGACCGTGCTGGCCCCTTGCGACGCCATTGAAATGAGGAAGGCTGTGTTTGCTGCAGCCGCTAAGGACGGGCCTATCTATATCCGCACAGGACGTCTTCCCACTGACATTTGCACAACAGAGGCGACACCCTTTGAAATTGGGAAATCGGTCGTGTTGATGGAAGGTACGGATGTGGTGATTTTTGCCTGTGGAATTATGGTTGCACAGGCTTTGGAAGCCGCCCAAGCGCTAAATGCGGAAGGGATATCAGCCGCCGTGGTCAATGTTCATACGATAAAGCCTTTGGATGAGGAAAGCATATTGCACATGGCTGTTACATGCGGTGCGGTGGTCACGGCAGAGGAACACTCCGTCATTGGTGGGTTGGGCTCCGCTATAGCGGAAGCGCTGATGGGCAAGGCATACGTACCCTTTGAACAGGTGGGGATTCAGGACCGCTTTGGACAGAGTGGAAAGCCTCAGGATCTTTTCCGCGAGTATGGGCTAACAGCGGAAGCCATCACCAAGGCCTGCATCCGTGTCATCGGACAGAAATCGGCATCAGGCAAGAAGCGGTAAGTCACACAGAAAGGATCGATACGATGGAAATCCTGCAATATAATTACGAGGGCAATGGCTTGACCCGCGTGTTTGAGAACCCAAAATGGATGGTGGGCATCAAGAACTGGAAGCCGGAGAATGATATCAACAGTATCAACTGTCTGGAGCGGCACAATGAAACCGATGAGCTGTTTATCCTGTTGGCAGGACGGTGCACCTTGTTATATGCCAACGAGGAGGAAGGGAAACTGGAGATCGACAAGGTGGAGATGCAGCCCATGAAGGTGTATAACATCCCAGCAACACTCTGGCATAACACAGTAACTCAAAGGGATACCAAGTTGGTGTTGATAGAAGATTCCGGCACCGGTGCGCATAACAGTGACGTGAAAATGCTCACCCAGACGCAGCTTGAACAGATCAAAGCCATTCTGGCATAAACAGCGTCCCAGGGGAAGGAGTGTTGGGCGTGATTAATATTGCCATATTGGGAGCGGGGTATATCGCGGGCATCATGGCAAGGACACTTGCGGGTATGATCGCCCGGGGAGATCAGTCGATTTGTATGCATTCCGTAGCAGCCCGGGACGAAAACCGCGCGCAGCGGTTTGCACAGGAGCATGGCTTTCAAAAAGCGTATGGATCCTATGAGGAGATGCTTCGGGATCCTGATGTGCATCTGGTGTACATCGCTACGCCCCATTCGTTTCATTATGAACAACTGTTACGTTGTTTAGCTCATGGTAAGCATGTGCTTTGTGAAAAGGCCTTTACGGTCAATGCCCGGCAGGCAGAGAAAGTAACGGCCGTGGCCAGGGAAAAAGGGCTGTTTATGGCGGAGGCTATCTGGACGCGATACCAGCCGGCCCGTACCATGATCGATGAAATCATCTCCAGTGGGGTCATTGGCAAGCCACAGATCGTGACAGCCAATCTGGCATATCTAATTGCTCAGAAGCCACGCATACGTCAACCGGAACTGGCTGGGGGTGCTTTGCTGGATTTGGGTGTATATGCACTCAACTTCGCATCTATGGTACTGGGCGATAATGTCGCCTCGGTGAACAGCATCGCTCAAATGATGGATACTGGCGTTGACATGCAGGAAAGCGTTACAATCACCTACGAAACCGGTGAAATGGCGATCCTTTGTGCCGCTGTTACCTGCGCCGGGGACCGGCGAGGGGTAATCTATGGTACAGCCGGTACACTGGAGACGGACAACATCAACAACCCCGGTACGATCACCGTCATACCGTACAAAAAACCTGAAGAAGCGCGTATCTATACAGTTCCGTCGCAGATCACCGGATACGAATATGAGGTGACTTGCGCTGTGGACGCGATCCAACGCGGTCTTGTGGAGTGCGAAGCGATGCCGCACAGTGAAACCATTCGTATCCTCAGGATGATGGATGAACTGCGTGCGCAATGGGGTCTTGTGTATCCCTGCGAGTAGCGTAGGCGATCGATTGCTGTCAAATGGATTGCAGGGCAGATTGACGGGTAAGATACCCGACTGATATAGCGATGCAATCCTTTTTTCCTTGCTTCCATTTATGTGTACATAGATCTGTATAGACGGCATGGCACAACAAGAACAGGCACAGGTTATCCCCTCAGCAGATCGGCATACGCATTCACGACCGTCATGATTCGCGCAATGCCGCCCTCCTTGGACACGCTTCTCCACTGCTGAGCATAGGCATGATACCAGGATTCGAGTTCACAAGCCAGATCCGTGCCTTCTTTTCTTTTGGATCCTTGTCCATAAAAGACGTGTCCGATATGGACTGCAATGTCATTCCAGATGCGCACACCATCCGACATCAGACATAGCGCATGCATGCAGGAACGCTTGTGATGCGGCATCGAGCGGGCGGCTTCCCACAGCTTACCAAGGGCGTCCTCCAGGGCGCGGTTTGCAGCCGGAGCCTCTTCCACCCTTATTTCGGAGAAAATTTCTTTTCGCTGCAGATCGTCATCTGCTTCAATCCAGAGGACGGCATGGTACCAATCAAAGATCTCATGGCAGGACAGAGCTGTAAAGGCTTCCATAAATTGCTCTGATTTGTCGCCATATTCCAGAAATGAGATGGCACGGTTGAGCACATCAAAGACATTGGACCGGTTGTTCCAGGATAAGGCAGCTCCATAGAGGATTCCCGGAACGGAGAGCCAGGGGTGGTTGATATGTCCAAAATCGCCCCAGTCGGTGTTAAGCAGGCCTATGGCACCGTACTTTTGGCCATGGGCGCACATGGCGCGGATATTGTCAAAGGAGTCTCGAATAAGGGGTATCAAACGGTTCCAACCCCATACGGCAGGACAGACATACTGGGTTGCTCCCGCTTCAGCCAATGCTTGAATCTCGTATTCAGGTTGGTTGGGAAGATAGCCCCAGTTCAAGCAGACCGTTTCCTTGGGAAGAATGTCATAAGCAGCCTTAAAGCGCACCACGATGTCGCCCCAGAATTGAGGTGTTCGACCTTGGGCCACCAAATGCTCGCACAAAGCCTTCACATGGTTCATATACAACGAGCGTTCGCCAATCTTCTGGGCCAGTTCCGCGCTTCGGCCTTTGCCAAGATCAAAGGTTTCATCCGCACAAATATTGAACTTGCGGGAGGTGAAAAGCTGCATATACTCGTCGATCATGGAAAATACAAAGGGAAGCGCCCTTTCGTTGGATACGTTCAGGGTGTGGTGATGCATGACGTTGCTAAAGTTGTGGGGATATGATTCAGGGTTTTCCATCTCACACAGGTCATGGTTTGATTTTGTGCTAAGAATTTTGTACATATGACCGAAGGTGGAGAGGGAAGGCACCAGTTCGATACACCGCGCCGCACAGTAGGCATCCAACTCCATGATTTCCTCAGCCGTAAGAGGCGTGTCGTCCCGCCACGATTCGGAAAAATCACGGAAAAGATAAGTGTGCTCTACATAAAGCTGCCATTGGTTGATCTTATAGCGGCACAGGAGATCCGCATATTCCTTTAGGGTTGTAAGGGTAGGAACCCGTCCCCTGGAGACATCCAGGTAATAGCCACGATTGGGAAAATCCGGCCAATCCTCTATTTTCAGGGCAGGGAGGCGAAACCCATGCCGCTGTATCCATTGGCGGAGTGTCTGTACACCGTGGCACAGGGCCGCATCGCTACCACCCCGAAGGTAGATACCATGTTCGGAAACCAACATCTGATATCTATCTGTTGGCAAGGTCGCATCCTCGGACAGGGAAATATCACCCGGTCTGCTTACTCCTCGCAGGATGGACAGCGTGAGCCCCGTCTCCTCCGTAATGGTATCTCGAAGAAGACCGGCATACAGCAACGCGGAAGGCTTTGTATCTGTAAGGACAATGACCGAACGGTAGGAGAGGATGAAAAGACCGTTTTCATGGACAACCTTTTGGGGCATGGGAAGAAAATTCATGCAGCATCTCCTCCTGACAGGATCGAAAAGAACTGATGCGATGTGGGCACCGTCTCGTCTTGCTAGGATATACAGTTCATACAGATAAGAATATCCTGACACGGATACGCTGCTTAGGCAAGCAGCGTATCCACGAAATCTTCTCCTGCCTTCGTTAACACCATGCTTCCCAACTCCAATTGTGGTGTATCAAAGGTGGAGTCAGGCAGTTGTGCTGCTTCTTCTACCGTTCTGACAAAGTACGCATATAACGCTGAGGTTTTGTACTCTTCATACGAGTAATTTCGTAGCGGCAGATCATAATCCAGCGTGAGTAGATTCATATCCTCCAGAAGGGAAAGCTGATTGCCAAGATCCTTCACCTGCTCCATGGTGTCCTGCGGTGAGGATAGGTAAACCGGTGCCAACGCAACATTGTAACGCGTCTCATCGCCGGTTTTTGCGAGGGAAAAGGAAGCTACAGGCAGACATTGCCGTTGACGCAGCGCTAAAAGAATATCCACCTGGATGGGTGTCAGCTCTTCGGGTGTGGGAATCGGGGCATGGACATGACCGCAGCCGCAGTGTTCATCGTGTTGATGCATGGTGTGTACCGCCTTTATCATAATCGCGCATGGACAGAGGCCATTATATACTGATAAGATGCTTCAGCGCAAGATGAAGGACAAAAACACGCAACCTTGTTGTGGCGCCATTATCCTAACCAGAGATGCTCTTTCATGAAGATACAGCCATTGGTGAGGAAGGTAATCCCTTCCGAACGAAGTAGTTCCCGCTGATAATCCTGAGAGCCAAAGGTATCATGAGGAGCCATTTCTCCCTTTTGATTGACCACCCGGTGGCAGGGCAGGAAGGCAGGGGCATTACGCATAACAAAGCCCACATTGCGACCCTATTGGGGACAGCTCAGCATCCTGGCGATCACCCCGTACGTAGTAACCTTTCCCCAAGGGATTTGGTTCACAAT
>Ga0123335_1005977_pt1 | contig 14441 bp, 10 predicted proteins | sample BiotimSIPDNA_2_FD_89707 | JGI IMG/M metagenome (GOLD analysis project Ga0123335, IMG submission 89707) | Anaerobic biogas reactor microbial communites from Washington, USA - Biogas_R2 time_0 SIP DNA | ecosystem: Engineered > Bioreactor > Anaerobic > Unclassified | place: Washington, USA... | reverse complement strand
TGGTCATTATCAATAAGGGAAAAACAATCGTTCAGGGATCGGTATCAGAGCTCCTCAGCACACAGGATATGATCGTTTCTATCAATACCAGCGATGCTGGGATGGCCGGAAAACTTATCAAATCTGATTTCAAAACTACTTCAGTGGAAGAAATCCGGGGTAACAATATCCTGTTGCATGCATCACGCGAAATGGTCCCTGAAATAAACCGGATGCTCTGTGAGAAAGGTGTGAGTGTTTATTCCATTGAATCAAGGCGCAGGCTCGAAGATTATTTTTTAAAACTCATAGAAGAATAGATGTTCTGGAAAAGCACCTATAATGAACTTATTAAGATTGCTGCAAAACCAAGGAGCTATATCGGTATCGGTGCCATCACACTCATCATTGGCATCATACTTTTTGCCATGAAACTGGATGGCGAAAGTTTCATCTCCATGATCACAGGATCTTTTGAGCAATCATTTTCATTTGAAGGCAAAATCCTGAACGGTAACCTGCTGGCTTATATTATTCTCCAGACACTGATCATCCATGTGCCCTTGCTCATTGCACTGGTTACAGGTGATCTTATCTCAGGCGAAGCGTCGATGGGAACCATAAGGCTGCTGTTAACACGCCCTGTTTCGCGTACCGGCATTTTGTTTTCAAAGTATCTGGCCGGGTTTACTTATACGCTGATCATGCAGGCATGGCTGGTATTCTTCGCGCTGGTAGTTGGCAAGCTCATGTTTGGCACCGGCGACCTGATGGTATTCAACAGTTCAGGGCTTATGGTTTTCCAGGAACAGGATGTATTCTGGAGGTTTGCCTCAGGATTCGGATTATCCTTCCTATCGATGATCATGGTAGCCACACTATCGCTGACTTTATCCTGTTTCTCCGACAATTCGGTAGGTCCGATCGTATCTACCATGGCCATTATCATTCTGTTTACTGTGATCAGCAACATCAGTATTCCCGTGTTACAAAAAATACAGCCCTTCATGTTCACCAGTCACATGGCTGCATGGGGCAACTTTTTCGAAGACCCGCTGCCCGTGGGCAAAATTATGAAATCTGCCATTATTCTGTTGTTACACATTGCAGGATTGCTGGCGATCTCAGTTTATAAGTTTAATAAAAAAGATATTCTGACATGACATTTTTCCGTTCCATCATCATAAGTTTAATCACCTTACCGGTTGCGGCCGTTGCCAGCGCACAAAATGATGCCGGGGTTATACTCCGGGAATTAAATAATAAGCTCAGCAAGGCAAAGGATTATACGGTCAGTGCGAACATAAAAGTCGACATTCCCCTGATCAGGATGCTGCCGGTTGATGTGCAGATATACTATAAACAAAAGGGGAAATTCAGAGTAAAATCTGAAAGTATTGCTATTGTTCCCCGCCAGGGTTTCGACCAGATTAACATGATGGTGGCCGATACCAATGCCTATGTTGCTATGGTGCAGGGAGAAGAGCTTATGGGAGATGTTAATACAAAAATCGTGAATATCATTCCCTTAACGGATACCGGAGAAGTGATCTTTGCCAAATTCTGGGTAGATCCCCTTCAGGATGTTGTCATAAAATCGCAGTTCACCACCAGGAACAGCGGCACAATAGTAACTGAATATACTTATGGAAGTCAGCTGGCCTATGGATTACCTGATAAGATGGTTTTTTCGATCGATACCAAAAAATTCAAACTACCTAAAAACTTCAGTCCTCAGGGTACGGCACCTGCAGAACCCGCCGAAGCTGATAAGAAAAAGAACAAGGACAAAGGCATGATCTATATAACCCTCACCAATTACCAGGTAAACAAAGGAATTCCGGATAGCGTGTTTGAAGAGTAAAGGAAATTCAACCAACAGTGCCAGATGACGTGCCGAAACTTGTTGTCTGTGATGTTACAACTTCACAAAAACCATAAAATAGCGTTATACCTAAAATAAAGATCGTTTTCATAGGATTTGATTTTGTTTACCGGAATCTTCGAAAGAAGCAGTAACAGACTGGAAATAATTAGGCTCAATGAAAGCGATCTTAAGGTTATAACAAAATACTCTATTAATAGTCTAATAATCCAACGTTATGATCCTGCCTTTTGTAAAATCGAAAAACTTCTCCTTTGCAGCAACCTGTATGCCTTCCATCAGATCATCCGGTTCAAATCCGGCAATTTTCAGGCATGTGGGACAGGCATAAATGCCTACTTTCATATCCAGCAGTTGCTTCAGGTAGGTCTGTAAAGATTCAAAATCAGCATAATTCATGTCTTTGGCACCCTTCACCAGCAATTCAACAGCATGAATATCCATATAGATCATCACATCTTTATCAGCAGCCATCATGGTCGCCATTTTGAGGGGCATTAATACTTTATGCGGATCGCTGTACCCTTCTGAAATGTGAATGAATACACCATCTTTTTGATCTGTCGAATCATTGCTGACTGAAACAATGGAAGTTTTGCCGGGGTTTACATTGCAGGACATTATCATCACTGCGGTGGTCAATAAGAGTCCGATATTTTTCATGTTGATCAGATTTGGTTAATATGTAAATATGATAAAAAACATACATATAACCCTGCTGATGACATTATTCTTCAACCTGACAATCACCTGACCAATTATCCGGTTCCTGTCATTCAACGATAATTTTTCTGCAGATTGTGCTGTTCTCAGTTTTGATTTTTAAAAGATAAATCCCGCTGGTGAGTTTGGAGATATCAGCTTTCATGATCAGGCCTGCGTCAGCAAAAGCAACATGCTGCTCCTGCCCCATCATGTTATAGATCCTGATGGAAACCGGAATTTCTTCCTTTGGTAATTTCACATACATACTCTCACTGGCCGGATTGGGAAATATCTTCAATTCCATTTCGGATTCAGAACCGCCAATAGATGAAGGCAGTCCGGGGCCTCCCGTTCCGGCAGGAATGATTTGCGGCAAGCTTTCAGGTTCATCGAGGAAAGCTGTATATTCATAAGGAACATCAAGTACGCAGGACGGTTCTTCGGCATGACCAGTGTTGATGAACACATTATCAAGGATTTCCACCGCTCCGGGTACCGGACTGAACATCATCCCTACTCCGGTGCCTGCATCCATGAAATAATTTTTTTCAACCCGCACACAGGCGCCCATTCTTGAATTGACACCTGATTCAGCATCAACATACAGGTTATTGAAAATATGCGCCTTCCCAAAACGGATGCTCGGCAACCTTGAATTGCATTGGTAAAAATAGTTATGATGCAGCGTGATCCTGATCACTGAATCCTGTGTTTCCTGGTCACCGGAACTGATAAGGACACATTTCTGATGATCATGGAATTTCGACCACGACACAGTAATAAATGAAGATTGGTTTTTGATATCGAGCAAACCGTCGTAGTAATCTATATCATGGTCAAGGTCCGTGAAAAAATCGCAATGGTCTATCCAGATATTCCTGGAACCTCCGTTGATCTCGATTTCATCGAACCGGATAACTTTTGAGAACGACAAATTCCTGATGATTATATTTCTGGCAGCGTTGATGCTCACCCTGATACCTTCGATACCCGCAACATCGGTTGTTCCGATCAGTGATTTATTGGAGACTATGGCAATTTCATCCGTATTCAGTCCTGTAATGTGTTCAGCTAATTCAACAACATAAGGTTCAGCAGCCCCCAGGTAGGATTGCAGATCTGCCAGTGAATGTGCCTGTACCGTTTCACCCAGACTTCCTCCGGTAAGCAGGTAAGGTGTTCCGTTATCGTGCTGAACCGTTGCATATCCGATGGCATTCTCATCCATCGTAGTACCCTCAGGATAAAAAAGCGCTGTGAGATTCGTATTGGTATTAATGATGAAATTATGATTGCTGCTGGCACTTGCTGCCTCTCCCGACCAGCTGTGGAAAAAATATCCGGGATTGCTTTGTGCAGAAACTGTTATGGTGGTCCCTGAATCATAGTATTCCTGAACTGGTGAATAACTAACAGTGCCGGCAGCACTATCATTCAAACCAATATTAAATGTGAATGAAGGCAGGCACTGCGCGGGTACGATGCCGGTCCCTCCTATCAGGAAATAATCGATATTGGGCAATCCTTTATGAGTGATGGACACCAGTCGGACAGTATGTTGCCCGGCCGGCAGCTCAATGTCAGATGTATCTGTATTCATCCATACCGCCCACGATGAAGATCCGGAATGCGGGAATCTGACGGTATCGTTTGTATAGACATTGTCAATCATCAGGCGGGCATCCCGGGCCGTAACATCACTGCCGCCGAGGGCATAACGCCAGCGGATACTATATATGCCGGGTGACGGCACTTCAAAACTCCAGCTCATTCCAACACCGGTGCCATCGCTGATGTTGGCATAACCTTCACCAGTGAAACCTGCAACACTGTTATCGATAATTCCGTCCATGGTGCAAATACCTACCGTATTTTCCTGTATTACAAGAGTATCCTGGGCTGTAAGTTGTAAAAGACCGGATAAAAATACAATTGTTGTCAGAAGTTTATTTTTCATAACATATATGTTTAGGCAGACTTATGAAAATTACTTTTTATACTCCAGTATCGGGTTTATATACTATTGAAAAAAGGGGGATGAATTAACACTCTGGTGAGCATCTGCTTTTCTGATAGTAAAAAGAATGTCTTAATGATAATGTATGATGATATTTTTGTTTCTTCCCGAATTCATCAGTTTTAAGTATTGTGAATAATAATTATATTTACTTGTGAACTGATTATATCTAAAACTATTTCTATGAGAAACCGAATTATACTCCTCACTGCAATATTTTGTCTGATAGCCTGGATTTCGCATGCTCAGACCACCACTTATGATATAAGGCTGAACCAGGTGGGTTACCTTCCAAATGCCATTAAAATGGCAGCATTGATCAACACAGAATCCGACAGTTTCAGGATTATGACTGAAGATATGGGCGCTGTGGTTTTCCGCGGACAATGTATGCCGGCAGTTTTCTATAGCCAGTCGGGTGAAGATGTCAGTATTGCCGACTTTAGTTTGCTGGTTACACCAGGCAATTATGTTCTTGTAGCCGATGATCTTGGAAAGTCGGTACCATTTGAAATTGCTGACCAGGTCTTTTCAGGCCTTTCGGAAGCATCCATCAAAGCTTTTTATTTTAGCAGGGCTTCCACCGAATTGCTCGAAGAACATGCAGGTATTTATGCAAGGCCGGCCGGCCATCCCGACACGGCAATAATTGTGCATCCATCTGCTGCTTCAGCCACCAGGCCGGCAGGTACAATCATTTCAACTCCAAAAGGCTGGTACGATGCCGGTGATTATAACAAGTATATCGTCAATTCAGGTATATCAACATTTACCCTTTTATCTGCCTACGAAACCTATCCTGAATATTTCGATACACTGGAACTTAATATCCCGGAAAGCGGAAACGGCATTCCCGATATCCTCGACGAAGCGCTATGGAACATAAGCTGGATGATGACCATGCAGGACACTGCGGACGGAGGTGTATACAATAAAACTACGGAAGCACAATTCGGTGCTTTTACCATGCCTCACCAGGTAACAGTCCCGCGTTATGTTGTGGCAAAAGGGACCACCGCAGCGCTGGATTTCGCAGCCATAATGGCTATGACGGCAAGAATATACAAAGCTTATATGCCCGAACTTGCCGACAAAGCGCTGGAACAAGCTCTGGACGCATGGCAATGGGCGTTAGACCATCCAAATGTGCCATTCAACAACCCCGCGGCCATTGATGAATACCCTGCTATAAGTACAGGAGGCTATGGCGATGGGAACTTCAGCGATGAATTCTCATGGTGTGCCAGTGAATTGTATATTACCACGAAAGAACCAGGTTATTATGAGGAAATCGGCCTTGATGAGTCTTACAACCTTCCCGGCTGGCCCAATGTAAAAACCCTGGGACTTCTTTCGCTCCTCAACAACCGGGATTCGTTAACTGCAGAAGCCGACACATCGGAAATGAAGGAAATACTACTCAACCTTGTCGCAGGGGCCAAAAACAATATTGTAAGCTCGCCATACAGGATTCCGGGAGACTTCTTTTATTGGGGAGGAAATCATGCTTATGCCAACTGGGGTATGCTCTTCATGCATGCATTCAAAATAACAGGCGATGTATCTTATTTTAATGCAGCCCTGTCGTCGCTCGACTACCTTTTAGGTAAGAATGCTACAACATACAGTTTTGTAACTGGCGCAGGAACAAAATTTCCAGTAGATATTCACCACAGGCCATCTGGTTCTGACGGAATTCCCGGGGCCATTCCCGGATACCTTGTGGGAGGCCCTAACCCGCAACAGCTAACTGATTGCGGGGCAGCCCAGTATCCTTCATCACTTGCTGCCAGATCTTATGTTGACAGGCAATGCAGTTATTCAACCAATGAGATTGCGATCAACTGGAACGCACCCCTGGCATTTCTGGCAGGGGCTATTCAGGGAGAGTATTTAAATCATTTTTCAGATTCGATGCCCAAATATTTCAGCGTTTCTACCCGGAGGATCAATCTGCCAAGCAGGGAAGGGCTGGGAGCTCCTCTGGTATTCCAGGGAAATACAGAGTGGTCTGTATTAACACCGGATGAATGGATCGATTTTTCTTCCGATAGCGGTACAGGAAGTGCAGTTATTCAGGTATTCAGCAACTCCGATAACCAGACCGAATCAACGCGGAACGGCAGGATATATATTTACAGTCAGGACCTGCTGACAGATTCTGTTGATGTTTCGCAAAACGGCCTCCGGTGGTCGTTCAGGATAGAAGCCGAAGATTACCTTGATATGTCGGGCCTCCAGACGGAAGCTACGACAGATGCAGGTGGTGGACAAAACCTCGGCTATGCTGATCCTGAAGACTGGGCAACATATTACCTTGATGTTTCTTACCCGGGTATTTACGACATCACTTTCAGGCATGCAGGTTATGCCGGCGATATTGACCTTTACATTGACAATGAAATGATCCGGAATGTAAGCTTTGAGGCCACAACCGACTGGCAGGATTGGGAAAGCTATATAGACAATATCCCACTTACAGAAGGTCTCCATATTATGAAATTACATTTTAATGCAGCCGGGGTGAACATTAACTGGATCGATTTCGAGTGGAAATTCCCGCTGGTTATCGATAACGTAGCCGGCAATAATATCCTTGTTTATCCGGTACCTGCTACAGATTTTCTAAATGTTGATTTTAATGAAATCAAAGATAGGATTACCCTGGAACTCTATGCGCCCGATGGCCGATTGGTATATCAACGTTTATTTGAAAATACTTCATACGCAACAGTAGATATTGCTGCTTTGAAAAAAGGCATGTACTTGCTTAAAATCAGCTTTGGCAGCGGATCATATACCGGCAGGGTGATTAAAAATTAGAAAACCCAGCTATCGTAATTATCATCGATGGCTGTTTAAAGTCATTCTGTGTGTCCTCTGAGATTCTCTGTGTAAGTTTATAATTATTTGTTACACAGAGGATCTTCAGGGATATTCTGAGAAGAAAAATACAAATTATTCATCTTAAGAATGACTTTTGACAGCTGCTTTTTATTTAAGCATAAAGCAATGTGGCTTAATCCAAATATTCCCGGGTTACATATATTATCGCAGACCAAATGTGTATTGAAAACATATTAAGTTTTATTCCCGTAAAATCATAGGAGTTTAATGTGTTATGCAATTAATGAATGGATTTATAAAGATAAATATATGAAAATCAATTTGCTTTTAAGTAGTGTTATTGTAATGATGACAGCATCTTCGTGCTTTTTCAGTGATGAAGATAATCAAGAAAAAGACAGGTACTCATTCTGGAAAGGTGACATTACCAATTACTACTATATTCTTGATATGAATGACCAGAGATTGCATAAGGTCAATGGCAAACCATTCATGGTACTTGAATATGATCCCTTGACCGGTGTGCCCCTTAAGTGTGAATTCGGCCTATGCGAAGCGACAAATGAATACATGCCTGGGATGGAAGGTGCTATTCCGGAGCCATTTTTAAGCGCAGAAACATTGGAATACGCAGAAAAACTAGGGCTAACAGGTTCAGTAAGCCTTTTATGCAGTATGTACAATGAAATAACAACTTCCGAAGAACTAAGCGCTGGAGGTTTCGAGTTTTCTGTCGATAAGGGTTCAGACCCCTGGGGCCATGAAATACTTCATTTTTCATATACCTTCGATGGTATGACAGGTGAGATCATCAATGATGAAGTAACCTGGGGCGGCCGTGTATCAGAAATTCAGGCTTTCAAAATGCTCAGAAAATTTAATGACAGTAGAGTAGACTAAAGTACACACCTGTATTTCCATGAATTTCAGAAAGAAATCAAGAAAGGGTGTATCAAAGCTTTATTGATACACCCCTTTCTGTTTATTCAATCATTGCTGACTAATCAGCCTGAATACTCATTGTCTTTCTTGCTGAATATGCAGGTGTTTTCATCACATAATAATAAGCTCCGGAAGCAAGGTTTTTGGTACTGAATTCTACTTTATGGGTCCCGCGGCTATAATCCCTACCAGCCAGTTCCGTGATTTCCTTTCCGAGCATATTATACACCTTCAGAGATACATAAGAATCAACCGGAATGGTAAAGGAGATCGAAGTAGTGCCATTGAATGGATTGGGATGGTTCTGGCCAAGTTGGTACCCTTCTGATTTATTCATATCCGGAATAGCATCAGGATCCTGCGTATATATAGGTTCACAGACGTTTTGTGCCGTATCGCCCATCAGATAAGGATAGAAGGGATAATCAGTTACAGCCAGTTTGTCGAAACGTGCTATGCCACCTTTTGCGATGGCAATTGTCAACGTATGTGCCCCGGGAGAAAGCTCATAAGAACCAAACCATCTCCAATTCCATCCTCCTGAGGTATTTAAATCAGCATACTTGACATAATCACCATCATCCATTTTCACCCAATAATCATCATAATTCTGTTCGATGGCAAACAACCTGGCAAACACATGAAAAGTTGTGTCGCTATCCACAGTAAAAGGAATGTAAACATTACTTGCGCTATCAACAGGTGCTGAATCATTGCTTGTAATACCCGGTACGCTCTGAAGGTGACCAATAGATCCACCCCACTGTGGCAAAATCTTCCAGTTTGAACCAACGGTGCCACATTCTGGTTCAAGATAGACAATATATCCAGGCCTTTCCCCAAGTACAGCAGTATCAAAATCCCACCAATTTGTCCATATTGCAGTATCTACATACTGGAAAGGATGTTCTGTTATTTCAGTGTTCACCGTATCCGTACCAAGAAGGAACCTGTCGATAAAGGCCCCTAACCTTGAATAATGACCAATGTTTAATGGAAAACAATGACTAGCATCCGGAATAAATGAATATCCGAATCTGTCACCAATGCCAAAAGCCTTCCACACCTTATGAGCAGCAGTTGCAGACACATATCCTGATTCTTCAGCCAGCCAGACCTGTGCCGGATTACCGATGATGAAAACTGCCCTGGGCGCTATCATGGCTGTCAGTTCATGATGGTCGTATGGAAGTCTGTATACGTAATCATGCTTAAAAAGCTCTATATCTTGTAAAAACCATATCTGGCTTGTAGCATTCAGGGTTTCCACAGCGCCAAGGTTTTTGGAAACACGCCATGCTGCGACCCCTCCACCTCCTGATTCCTGAACAATAGTTAATGCTATGCGCTCGTCAAATGCACCTCCGAAAAGGGCCATTTTCCCTCCAAATGAGCAGCCTGTAAACCCGAGGTGTGCAAGGTCAATGGGTAAGGTATCCTGAACAAGTTCAAGGCCATCGATGAGCCGACTGACACCCCACGACCATGCTGAATAGGCACCCATATAGGTGAGATCCGGATAAAGTCGGTTGATAGGCTCGCTGCCACGTGTCTGCTGCCAGGCCATTACATCACCAAAATTAAAAGGAACCAGCGCAACATTCCTCTCTGTAAATATATCAGAAGGAAGACTTCCTGAACCGCCCCCTACTCCAATAATTGCAGGAAAAGGACCATCACCTTCGGGAAGCGTAATTTCAGATGTAATAACAAGAGTCTCTCCATTCTCAGTGACCGATACAGTAAGTGTATTTCCATCCCAGTTAGCTGATATGGTATCAGGACGGGGTGGCTTGGGTCCTATCTCGTAATGTTGAAGCTCTTCCCCAATTTCATTACGGCGTCTCGTCCAGTCTTCAAAACCTGTAATCCGTCCGCTGTTGTCAGACCACATAAAGGGATCAGGTAAAGGCTTTATTTCCGGAAGCTCATTCCTTCCGGGCAGCGGAGGTTTTGTGCAATCAACGCCTGTGTTTTCAACATCGAATACAAGGGGGATTGGCTGCCCTGACATGTTCAGGCTGGTTAACAGATATACCAAAAGCAACAGTGCCGCAGCTTTAAATAAAATTATCGTTCTCATTCGCTTCATAGGTTAGTTATTTAATTAAATCAGTAATTTTCAGTGCATCATAGATATAATAATCACCATGTATCTCTGTTATAACGGATTTCTGCACGCATGATAAATATACAAATAATTAATTTCTTCATTCATCTGTTAAACAAAATTAGTAACCAATTGTGCCCTAATGACGATGTTAATTTAGTAATATTGTTGTGGCGGAAAAATGATTTTCCCCATGAGAATAAAGAGGGTTACCTTAAAAAATGACTGCCCAGGTTAGTGGTTGCGTTATTTTTAAGATAACCCCGAACAGATTACATGAAATTGCTATCCCTTTACATCTGTGGCATTTTATCAGTATTCCACATCTCTACCTTGATCTTTAATGAACCATCATCCTGCATCTCCCAGATGGTCAGATATTTTCCCTTGTCTTCCATGGTTTCTTCCGACTGCGGCATCGATATACTCATTTTGTAAGTCCCTATCTCGGTGATCATCTTATCACAAACATTAACCTCCTTGGTATCGAAGGTACAGGATTTGACTTTCATGCCAGAGTCCATCATTTCCTCGCTCGATTTTCTGATGGCCGCCTGTCCGCTGACCATAGGTCCGTAACTTGGCAGAGAAATGGCATCAGGAGCATAGAACGACATATTCTTTTCAACATTTCCATCAACAATCGCTTTAGCGAGTTCATCATTGTTCTTTTCAATTTTTTTTGTAATGTCCTGGTCAGATTGAGCAGAAATGCTAACTCCAGCCGATGCAAATACTGCAATAATTAATGATCTGATTACAATTGTTTTCATATGTATGAATTATTTGGTTAATAATTGGGAATGAACAAATTTTATATTTGAACCTGTGTACTAACAAATAAAGGTCAGATTGGTTAATACTGAGAAGATGAGTTCTTCCCAGAAAAAAATCCATACGTCATTGCGAGCGAGGCACTGGACAATGTGTCATTGCGAGCGAGGATACGAGCGACGCAATCTTGCCGACCACATAGGAATGGGCCAGATTGCCACGCTGACACTCGCCATTGTCACACGTCATTGCGAACGAGACACTGGACAATACGTCATTGCGAGCGAGGATACGAGCGAAGTAATCTTGCTGACTACATCGGAATGGGCCAGATTGCCGCGCTGACGCTCGCAATGACGACAACAACAGATTGCCACGCTGACGCTCGCCATTGTCACACGTCATTGCGAACGAGGATACGAGCGAAGCAATCTGACTGACTACATCGGAATGGGCCAGATTGCCACGCTGGCGCTCGCAATGACGGCAACAACAGATTGCCGCGCTGACGCTCGCCATTGTAATACGTCATTGCGAGCGAGGCACGAGCGAAGCAATCTGGCCGGCAACATAAGAGAAGGCCGGGGTGTATAGATGATTTATAAAACCGTTATCAGCATATTTTAATTTAAACTGGTTCCAAATACCTCGAGCCTTTTGTTTGAAAAGCATTAATATTGTAAATTGACCTTAAAATTTATAATATCATGCAAAATACATCAACTAATTCATTGAAATTATACACATCTTTCCTGTTATTTATTCTTCTGGGTTCGTTGTGCCTTTCCGCTCAGGACAGACCTGCGAAGATCTGGGTCGGCACCTGGGGTACAGCCCCCCAACTGGTGGAACCAGGTAATAATCCCCCTTCGCCGGGTTTAACCAACAACTCATTACGCCAGATAGTGCGTGTATCCATACCCGGAGACACTATCAGGGTGAAATTTTCGAATATATTCAGTGAAACCTCCGTCACATTAAATGCAGTTAAAATTGCAGTATCGGCCGGAGGAAGCGCCGTTTATGATAGCACCAGCAAACTGCTGACGTTTGGCGGAGTCCCTGAAGTTACAATGGGGCCCGGTACAGATGTGCTTTCTGATCCTCTCGCATTCAATCTGGAACCCAGAATGACACTGGCGGTAACTATTTATTTTGGTCAGACTTCCGCAACCATTACAGGTCACCCCGGCTCGCGCACCACCTCGTACCTGAAAGCAGGTAACGACACCTCGGTAGCCAATTTTGCGGGTGCTGTAACAACAGATCACTGGTATATTATTACCAACATCGATGTGCTGGCTACACATGAATATAGCTGCATTTCGGTAATAGGCAACTCCATCACCGATGGCAGGGGTTCGGTTACAAACCTTCAAAACCGGTGGACTGATGTCCTTTCGGAAAGACTTTTAGAAAATCCGGGGACTGAAAAAGTTGGCGTACTCAATATGGGACTTGGCGGCAACTGTGTGTTAAAAGCCTGTCTTGGTCCTGCCGCTAAAGAGCGATATAAAAGGGATGTTCTGGAGCAGCCCGGCATACAGGCAGCTATCGTTTTTGAAGGAGTAAACGACATAGGAGGCATCAACACTCCTGAACTGGCGACTGAAACCGCTAACAGACTTATTGAGGCCTATAAGGCAATGATCGACTCAGCGCATGCCCGGAATATATTCATCTATGGCGCTACCATTACGCCTTTCAAAGGTAATGGCTATTACACCTTATTCAGCGAAGCCTGCAGAAATAAGGTCAATGAATGGATCCGCAACAGCGGCCGCTTCGATGCAGTGCTCGATTTCGATATGGCAGTGAGAAAACCCTCCGACACAGCCAGTCTTATATCATCATACCAGAACGACGGCCTGCACCCCGATACTGCAGGTTACAGACTAATAGTCAATTCCATTGATCTCTCTCTTTTTGAAGGATTGAATACACGAAATCCGGAGATCGATACTTCTGTCCATGTTAATTTATGGATAGAGCCCGAAAGCCAGGCTGTTGGAAAAAACCGGAATCAACTTTGTTGTAAAATTTCCAGCAGATATAGAAAATACTATCATTATCCCTATTGATGTTACACTTAATAGTATGATAACAGACAAGTCATGTAAAAGCCGTAAGTTAACAATCCAAAAATAAGTTGTCACTTAAGTTATCCGACCATTCTGACTGATTATCTGTTCCAAATAATATAATTCATTTATTCTCTGAATTTTCCGGCAAAGGTTTGGTGAGTTAGATATTTTTTTTACATTTAACCACCTAAAACCCTAATGCTTATGTCCAAGATTCTGTTAACCAACACTTTAGCTCTATTTTTAATCATTACAGCCAACTGTCAGACACAAACCGATCCACGGTCGGAGGTTGAAAAATACTATGCAGAAGCTGCTGCCGGACGGGGATACAGCCTTCCAAAAGGAACACTCAAAGAAGTCAGCGCCAAATACCTTCTTGAAGTTAGCGAGACAAAGCTGAAATCTGAAAATGCGAAGATCAGGTATGCAGCCATTGATTTGCTGAGCCGGAAAGGAAGGCTTATGAATCCGGGTAAAGAACGTTACCCCTTTGTAATTCTACTGACACAGGCCGTCAGCGACCCTGATGGCGGTAATAACGGTGCCGCGCTGAGAGGGCTCCGTCAATTTACGTCATCCGACTTCAATAAGGAGGCCAAAGAGAAAATCGTTGCACGCCTCAGGGTAAATACCATGCGGAAGGACGAGCTTATAAAGATTGCAGGCTTTGCCGGCTGCACGAATGCCACCGCACTTATCAGGACAGCATTCATCGATAACACCAGTGAAAAGAAAAAGGTACAGTGGGCGGCGCATCTGGCACTGGCACGCATGGGTGATACTGCAAGCTTTAATTATTGTCTGGCCCGGATAAAATCTGAACCGCCCAGCGATAACGTTGTCTGGTATCTTTTCCCTGACCTTGTGTATACAAAAAACCCTGAAGGGATCCGCTATATGCTCGACCAGGTGCTCAGCGATGAAAAGAAATGCAGTTCCCCCAATCCCAGCAAGGAAGTTAAAATAATCTGTGCTTTTAAGGTCATGGAGGTTGTTGCTCCTGCAATTAAAAACTTCCCGCTACCAGTGGATGATGGTGACCTTGAGATTGATAATTATGATGAAGCCCTGGCAAAAGTGAGGGATTGGATAAAT
>Ga0123335_1005969_pt1 | contig 14468 bp, 2 predicted proteins | sample BiotimSIPDNA_2_FD_89707 | JGI IMG/M metagenome (GOLD analysis project Ga0123335, IMG submission 89707) | Anaerobic biogas reactor microbial communites from Washington, USA - Biogas_R2 time_0 SIP DNA | ecosystem: Engineered > Bioreactor > Anaerobic > Unclassified | place: Washington, USA... | reverse complement strand
AGCTCAGTGGATGCACCGTTGATCAAGCGACCCTCGAGGCGATCGTGCGTTGGGGCTGCTGCCCCGGACTTGCGGACATCACCGGCGAGAGCATGGCGTCCATGCCCGTCAAAAGCCGAGTAGATGTGCCAACTATTAAGATTGAGGAAGGCGATGGCAGCCTGATCACCGAGTTCGACAGCTGTCTTGGCGCATACACGATCACCCTAACCAGCCCGTCAACCAATACCAACTTGTCCATCTGGGACCTTGATCTCAGGTTGCCCCTGCCGGATGGCTGGACCTATGCGCCCCTGAACGGCGATGGCACAAACTTCATTTACGGTGGAACCGGCGCGCGCCCGGATGCTGATAAACTCACTGCGGCCGAAGAAGAACCCGTCATCGAAAACAGGGTTCTGCGCTGGGCCAGCATTACCAATACCAACGAGGGTAACAATCTACCTGGCAACATACCTTCCGATCGCGCAAGGCTATTCCCCAAGGAACAACTCAAGATCGTCGTTTACCTGCGCGCCGATGAGACCAGCGGTGTCAACTGCGATCTTGAGAATGAAACCACACCGACGGTTCCCGACTTTACTCAGAAAGTCATCGCCAATTACAAAGACTCCTGCGGTGGCATCCTCAATTCGCCCAAGGAGGCCCAGGTCACCATCAAGCCTAAAAATCCCAAGCTCGAAGTCGAGCTTTATCCCGAACCCGCGACGCACTTCATTAGCGGTACTGATACCCAAGTCAGATGGATATTGCGACTTAAGAATACTGGCGACAAGGTCGCCAAGAATATCCAGCTCGACCTGGACTTTGATACCGGCTACAGCAGCGTCACTCTCGTGAGCGGCAGCCCGGCGCCTGCACAGTCCGGCAGGAATTTTGACTGGACCATTGGCACGATTGCCGAACTGGCGCCCGGGGCAGGCTTGGACTGGATCTTCACAGCCGACATTGAGACCGTGAACCGTGACAGCTTGACGGTCAAGGCCGTTGTGCGGGGCTACTGCCTGGACAGGGACGACTCCCTAAGCTGCCCCTATTCCTATCAGGAGCTGGAAGATTTTGTCTCGGGCGCGACTATTGGCAAGACCTTGGATGGCACGCGCTTGCAAGCGCCTGCGGTCAGCACCGATCCTGCCGCCAACGTTCCCAACGCCACCGCCGCCAACGTCACCGTCGGCACCATTATCCGCAATGTGATCCGCGTTGATATCTATGAAGGCGGCTCCACGGATATTGAGATCCGTGATGTGTTGCCGAGCGGGCTGGTCTTCCTTGAAGCCAACCTGATAAACAGCGGCGGCACCCAGGTTGCGAATCTCACGCCAACCTCAACCAACAACATCATCATCACCTTCTCCCATACCAGCATCCCACAATTCAAGGGCATCACAGGCGGTCGCACTGGTAATGGCGCCATTTTTGTTGAAATCTGGTCACGGGTCAAGGATGACACGAGCGTAGTCACTGAAGGAGAGGTTTTGACCAATACCGCGCAACTCACCGTCATCCGCGGCAGCAGGACTTTTGATCATACGACGCCCGACTTAGACCTGGACTCTGACAATACGATCACCATTCTTGAACCTTTTATCAAAGATGACGCGTCATTGACCAAGACCTCCGTTCCGGTGAGTCTGCCCTCAAATCATGCAGGCGATCCCCTGAACACCGCTGCGCAACCGGCCGTCGACGATCCGATCGCCTATACCTTTACGGCGAAAAATACCGGCACCAGTCCTGCCTATGAGCTGGAATTCACTGACCTGATCCCTTGGCAGCTCGGGAACCCGGCTGACCTGACCGGTACATACGCCATCGCGGTGACGATTACGCCGGACGGCGGTTCGGCGCGAACCTTGACATCAGGCATCGACTACAACACGACCTGGACAGCGGGCACCAGCCCCAATCCGGGAACCTTCAAGGTCAACCTGCTTTCGACGACCAACGCCATTCTCGGCATCAACGAAACGATCGCCATTGCCTACCACGGCAAGATCGTGGCCTTCTCCCTGGGCACCTTCGTAGATAACAGCGGTGAAATCACCGGTTACTCAAGCTTGCCCGGCACTGGCGGGATCTTGACCACCGCCCGGGGAACCAACCTCACAGAACAGGGCGATGAGCGCAGCAGCTATGCAGACACCTATCGCCCCCTGCCTGAAAAGCGTACCTATCACAAGTTTGTCAGCGAGCTGCCAGTTTCCGGCAACATCATCGCTGAAATCACCCCCTTGTCTGACGGCAGTCCTCCCGCCCTGCGCAACGATGGCACGACTCGCGCCACCATTGGCGAAAAGGTCGAGTACTGGCTGCGCCTGGATCTGCCCGCTGCAATCGCCCTGTCCAACTTTGGCGTCAGCCTGAACGTGCCCGATGGGCTTACCGTCCACAGCGCCAAGTGGGATATCGTTCCCTTCAACGATGATTTCAGTGGCGGTACGGAGAAAAACCTCAGTTTCACCGAGCTCGGCTCTGGCGTCACTCAGGTTCGCAGCACGACCGGCACCGGTCCCGATGACTTCACAGAGCCTTTCATCAATACCAGCACCGAGCCTATGCACTTGCTGATCAAGGTCTTTCTCTCCGTTGATCGCAGCTATACTGGCGGCACTGCCGTCCTCGCAGGCAATGTCTTCACCCTGCCTGCCACCTTCACCTGGGGTGACAGCAGTGTCGTTAGCCTGAATCCAGGTCCGGCTTTCACGATCGTTGAACCCAAGCTGGAAAACCTCGTCAAGACCAACGCCGCCGAGTCGCCGGCCAGCTTTGCCGGCACCGGCAATGGCTACCGCAATTACGAAGCTGTAGGTCCCAACCCGAACAACAGCGGTCCAGTTAACAACGTCAATGTCGTCGTGCCTGCTCAGACCGTGCGCTACACGCTCACGTTCAAGAACACCGGCACCAGCACTGCGTACGAGATAGATTTGACTGACACCATTCCCCAAGGCATGCGCTATGTGGCCGGCAGCGCCACGGTCTCCACCGCAAACGCACAGGGTGTTGCCATCGCCTTCCGCACGACCCCAGTCGCCCCGGCATCTCCCAGCCGAGACATCCTCTTCCAGCTCAATCACCTTGAGCGGGCCAATACCGCGACCATCGAATACCTGCTGCAAGTCGATTCTCCTGCGGCGGCCGGCCGTTTCCTGCTTAATCAGACCAGGTTGACCAATTACCGTTCCCTGCCGGGTACTGTCACCTATCCCACCGCCGCCCGGGATGTTACCACTGCAGGCGACCCCGCATCATACAGCGCCCTTGGACCGGCCGTGAGCTATGTCGGCACGGCTTTCCCACCGATCAGCAGTAAAACTGTGGAAAGCGAATTCTCCTTGCCAACCGGCAAACTGTCTGATGGCAGCGCCCGAGGCACCATCGGTGAAGTGATGACCTACGAATTGCTGGTGGATATCCCCGACGATCATATCCTCTACGATTTTCGCGTTCTTGACCTGCTCCCGGCTAACCTGACGGTGCGCAGCCAGAATCTCGTTCCGGAGCATATCACCTTCGCGGAGGTCAACAGCAATGGCACAAGCACGACTTACAATGCCGACTCCCCGCAGCTGAGCATAGACGGCAATAAGGTCTCCCTCTATCTGGAATCCGACGTCCAGGCAACCACTGGCGTCACCAATGAAATTCGTCTCGTTATTGCTGTCACGATTGATGATGTGGCGGCCAATGCCGCCGGCGTCGTCAAGGCCAACACGATGACCTTCAGCTGGAACCAGATTGATGAGAACCCAGGTGCGCCAGAAGGCCGCAGCACGGTCAACAGCCTGGTCACGCCTGACCCCAGCGCTACGCCCAACTCGGTGAACTTTACGATCATCGAGCCGCTTTTGGCCAGTAACACCCTGACCAAGGTTCGCAGCGGGCACTATCTTGCTGGCGGCGGCGCCGCCACATCCCCGGGCACTGCCAGCTATGCTAACCACAATCCCAGAGGACCGGTCACGCACACAAGCGCACAGAATCCAGTGCCCAACGTCTATCAAGTCCGCCCAACGGAAATTGTCGAATACACAGTCACCTTTACCAATACTGGCACTTCCCGGGCCTATGAAATCCTCTTGACCGACCATGTGCCCATCGGCTTCACCCTCCTCACCGATGCCTCCAACGCGCCGACCATTACCGGCGGCACGACTGCTGGCATCGCCTTCATCAACATGCCCACCTTGACTGGCACCCCCATGACTCCCGTCCAGCCGGGAGGCAGCGGCACGCCGATCTCCTTCGCGGTCAACTGGCTCGATCCAGGGCAGAAGTGCGAGATCAAATTCCGTACTCGGATCGAACCCGGCATCGCTGCGGGCGCCTATCTCCAGAATGAGATTGTCATCAATGACTTCGGCAGCACGCAGGACGATGCGGCTGTCTTCCCGGAGCTTGAGCGCGATACGACGTCAACCGCGCCTTATACTGCCCCCGATCCCAAGTACGAAAAGGTCGGCACCGAATATCCCGTCACCTCCAAGACCATCCAGACGGAATTGACTCCTCCCGCCGGCAAGCTCAGCGACGGCACCAGCCGCGCCACCATCGGCGAACTGGTCACCTATGAAATCCTGCTGGATATCAAGGACGACTTGAAACTTTTCGACCTCTCATTCAGCGATTTGCTGCCGGATGGCCTTACCGCCGTCTCTGCCAGCTATGCCATCGAGGGCGGAACGCCGGTATACATGACCATCACCACCCCACAGGCCAATGGCAGGGAGCAGATTACGGCACCTGCCACGATGCTCCAAGACGTGTCCGCAGTGACCGGCCATACCAACGAAGTGGTTTTCACCATCACCGCCACCGTGGACCAGAGATTCGTCTCCGCCAGTGGCGCCACGGACAATGGACCCTTCGGTGTCGGCGGCGCCAATGGCATCGTCGATGCCGGCGATATCCTCAGCAACAATGCGACTTTCATCTGGAATCAGATCAACGATGTGTCCAGCGCTTCCACCCAGAACGCCGCTCCGGCGCCGGTGTCGCTGACCATCCAGGAACCGAGGGTCAGGGCGACAACCGACTTCAAGAAAGTAATCACGCAAGTGCTTGATTCGGACGGCAGCACCCCCGTCACCACCACCCGGGGGCATAAGGGCAGCGTCAGCAATGGCGGGGTACCGGCAATTTCCAACGGCAAGACCTCCTATTACAAATATCCTGTCGGCGGCGGCAATCCCACCCGCATCGACAATGTCCAGGTTGTCCTGCCGGATGACTACGTTGAATACCAGATCACGATCACCAACTCCGGCACTGCCCGCGCCTTTGATGTGAAAATCAGCGACATCCTGCCGCGTGACAGCGCAATTACCTACCTGTCCGGAACCGGCGTCTTCGATGTTGGCACCTCGCCTTATCAATCCGGCACTGCAGACAGCAAGCTGACGGTCGCCAGCAGCACCGTCCTCTCTGACGGCGTCAATTGCACCCAGCTGGACTTCACCATCGATATGCTGGCGCCCAACGAGAGTGCAGTCATTCTCTACCGCGTGCGGGTTGACAAAGAGCTTGGCGCCGGCAATTACATCGGTCCCAACGTGGCCACGCTACAAGATTATGGTTCGCTTCCCGACGGCATCTTCGCCGTTCAGGTCGGCAATCTCCCGGCCAACACCACTGTGCATAATCAGGACAACAGCCTTGAACGCGATACCGCGTCCGATCCTGCCTACGCCAAGCTCGGTCCAATTGGCGAGGACATTGGAGTGCAGTATCCTGAGTTCAATACAAGAGTTTATCGCCGCTATGATATGGATGGTCGCGAACTCACCCCGCCAACGCTCCTGACCACCACCACCACCACCACTATCCGCATTGGCGAGATACTCATCTACGAGCTTGAAACGGTCTTGCCGCGCCATACTATCTTGTTTGACGGCGGCACTCCGGGCAATGCCTTGGCCTTCCGGCATCTCCTCAACTACAGCTACCTTCTGATTCCCAATACGGAGGTGCTGAACGTCGGTAACATTGATCTAACGACCTTGCTCAAGGAAGCGCCGACGACGACCACGCCTCCCATCAATTTGCGCCAAACTTCAACATGGTACTTCGCCGATATTGCCAATGCCGCTGACACGGCACAGACCGCGACACTGCGCTTCCAAGTCGAAGTCAGCGCCAAGGATCATACGGGCGCTCCCTACTTCGCGAATCAGACCACGACCTACAGCCAGAATGGTGTCTCCTATCTCTTCTGGAATACGATCGATGCGGTCGAAAAAGCCACCTTCAATTCATCATCTGCCACCAACTCCGGCGACCATCCCTTCCTGCTGCGCAACGCGATTAGTACCGATGTGGTGCAGCCCAATCTGCAGCTCTTCAAGACCTCCGTCCCCGTGCCCGACAGCATCGTCGGCGTTAGCAACGGCGTCGGCGACTTGATCAAGTACACCTTGACGATGCGCAACTGGAGCAGCACTGGCGCCGGCACCTATCTTGGCCAGGGGACGGCCTACGACGCGAAGATCATCGATATCCTGCCCAAGGATTTCGCGCCTGCGCCCCCTGCCGCTCCACCGAAGCTCACCGCGGCCGTGCACTCCATTGGTGGCAACGGTGTCACTGGAGGCGTTAAGCGTACCCTGGTGTTCGGTCAGGACTACACCTACGACTATGATTTCAACAACGATACCCGCACTGGAACCATCACCTTCACGGCCATCCGCGATGCAGGCAACAACAGCTACGACTCGCGGGTTGACGTCAACGAGGCCCTGGTCATCAACTATGAAATGAATGTCAATCCCAATATCGGCACCCAGGGAAGCGGTGCCGGCCAGCGCGTCAACTACGCCATGCTGCAAGACTACTACAGCTTCCCGGAAACCATCAACGACGACGCCAGGAAGCACTACGGTCCCGAAGGACCGCGACGGGTATCCTTGCTCACTGATACGCCCGCCATCGTCAAAAGCTCTGTCAATGCCAACGATGGCGTGACCGCTGGAGAGACCATTGAATATACCATCGTGGCGCCGACGCCGATTATTCGCGCCAATCTCTATGACGTCCAGATTTACGACATCATCCCCGATGGTCTCAAATTTGGCGGCAACGGCACTATTACCGGCACCGGTCCAGGACCTGTCACCCTGCCTCTTCCCGATGGCGAAGTCGTCGTCAACGGCGGGGGCGGCAATGTCAAGATTACCGTTAGCGGCCGCCGGGTCGATGTCAACATCGATAAGATTGACGCCGAGGGTGGTGCCCACGGGCAAGTCACCGTCACCCTGAGTTGCCTGGTCAACAGCGTCTTTCACAACCAAAGGTCCATCCCGAGGTTACATGAATTCGCCAATAACGCATCGCTGCTCTGGTACGATGACACAGCCGACTTCCCCGACCGCGCTCGCTACGCGGTGGTTTCCAACAACGTCTCCCATTTCTATGACGCCACCGGCATCATCTTCGAGCCAAGCCAGACCGGCACCGCCCAGCCAGGAACGATTCGCACCTACAGGCATGTCCTGCGCAGTTTCGAGGATAATGACATCAAGGTGCCGATTACGTTCGATTCGACCCAGGAGAACTGGGTTTGGCAGCTCTTTATCGGCGACGGCAACGGCAACCTGATCGAGGGTCCCTACAACAGCGGTTACAAGGTCGATCTCCCTGCCAAGGGCATGGTCGAAGTGATCATGCGCGTCTTTGTCCCCACCGACATCACCAGCATGATCACCGATGTGCTGACCGTTACCGCCACCGGCGACGGCAATGTCTGCACGATCACCGACGTCACGGTCACCACGGCCGAACGCATCGCCGTCTTCAAGGACGTGAAAACGAATGGCGACTACAAGACCAGGCTTCAAGTCGAGCCCAAAGCGGGCAATGCGATTACCCAGCGCATCCGCTTCTTCAACAACGGTCCGGAGAATGTCAAGGAAGTCTATATCTATGACTTCATCCCCAATTACAGCTCCTACATCGCCAACACCGCCGTCAATACGGTTGACTACGAGTTGCAATACAGCAAGGACGGCGGCGTCAACTGGATCGTCGGCGAGCCGGCCGCCAATGGCGAGGAGGTCGTCGAAGGCATAGTGCCGTCCGTGACCAACCTGCGCTGGTACTACAAGAAGAACGGCGGCGTGTTGACGCCGGGAGATGAGCATGTGATCACCTTCCAGATAAGGATTAAATAGCCATGTTGAGCATCAACTATATCAAGAGCTACCTTCAGTTCTCGCTGTGGCGAGGGCGCTCTGCGGCGTTGACCCTGGCGGTGTTGCTCTGTTGCGCACTGGGCAGCGTTCTCCATGCTCAAGGTCTGATGCCGCCCCTGGCGGGCACCATTGCCAAAGAGCGTATAACCCCTGCCGGCACCATTATCCGCAACCATGCCATCGTTCAATTCCAACGCATGGACGATGAAGTCCCCGGCCGCATCTATGACGCACCATCCAATGAGGTGCTGATCGAGATACTCCCCGTCTATGACATTGAAATTTTGCCGGACGGCGATGCCCCGGGGCATGGCAGTGGCGCTCCGCCCGGTCAATTGATTCGCACCATGGCTACCACAGCCCCGCCCAATACCCGGGTCGTGATCAGCTACTCCCTGGTCTTTACCGGCAATGCCTCAGACAATGTCTCCGTTACTCCGGACTTTGTCCGTGGCCCAAGCACCTTTTTGCCCAAACTGCCGGATGGGGATACGGGCATGCTGGTGTTCAGCGATATCGCCGGCAACGGCGTGCTGGACGGCGATGACGTCCAGATCGCCAGCTGGCGTGACGCCAACAGCAACGGCCAAGTCGATGTCGGAGAAGTGCAGCTCACACCCCTGGGGCGACAATTCCCTCCAGGCACCATCTTCCCTCTCCTCCTGGTCTTCCGGGTTCCCGCCAATACTCCCGCTGGCGCCAATTGCTACGTCGGTGTCAAGGGCAGGTCGATGGCTGATCCAACCGCAATGGATCCCCCATCGGCTACGTCTATCCAAAACATCGTCCAGGTGCAAGTTGTCGAAGACGCAGTCATGTCCATCTCCAAGGCCGCCAATGCCACGCAAGTTGTCCCCGGCAGTGTCATCACCTACACCGTTACCGCCAAAAGCGTCGGCAAAGTTGCCGCCATGCCTATCACTGTGCATATTGATGGTGTCGACTACAAGGGCATAGGAATTGCCGACATCATTCCGACTCTCAGCAATGGCGACCCCTTGCCCATCAGCAATATGATCCCCGTACTACCTTCCGGAGTCACCGGCACCTTCCACTATTCCGCCCAGAGGGACGTCCAGAAGCCTGAAAACGACCCCTCCTGGAACTGGCATAACACCTACAATCCCGGCGTTGATACGGTGATTGCCTTTATCACCAGCGACGGCACCAACCACCACGGCCTGGAGGTCGGCCAATCGGTCGGTTTCAAATTTGACGCCACGGTGCCGGTCGGGGCACAGTACACGGATCATTATCCGCTGATCAACATCGCCCACTGCAGATATAACACCAATGGACTCGTCGTACAGACGGTCAAGTCCAATGAACTCCCCGTCCAAGTTTACGGCGCGATCGGCGTCCTGATTCGCGATACGGACTTTGAGGCGTCCCGCCCGCCCTTGACACCGGCTGATGATGGCTCGGGAAACACGAATGACACCCAGACGGTCCAAGTCGCCCAGGCCGGTACCTTCGTCTATTTCACCAACCGCATCCTGAACACCGGTTCGGGGTTCGATAACTTCAATATCAGCCTGCATCCCGACACTTACAATCCCAACAACTGGACTGTGACCTTCTTCAAAAGCGATGGCGTCACCCCCATGCGCAGCAACGGCATTGGCGGCTCCTTGGATACCGCTCTTATAGCGCCAGCCGGCGCAGACCTGGAGCACCCGAAGGCCTATACGGATATTGTTCTGCGCGTTGAAATCCCGGAAGACGCTGTGCCTAGCGGCAATCCCGTGGAAGCCAGGTTTGTCGTGCACGCCTGCAAGGACTGCAATACTAACACTCACGACAATACCACGAACCAGATCATTGCCGTCCAAGCCACCAGCATGCGTCTGGACAACCACTATCCGGTTGGCAGCCAGGCGCAGGATCCTACTGTCCGGCGACAGGCCGGCGATCCCGGCAAGTATGTGGATTTCCCGCTGATCGTGCAGAACCTGGCGCCTGCCAATGGCGAGGTGGACGTCTATACCTTGACCACGCCTCTGCTGCCCACAGGCTGGAGCGTGAACTACTATCGCGACCTGAATCAAGACGGCGTGCTGCAAGCAAACGAACTGTTGCCGGTGCTGCGAAGTGGTGCCGTGGCGCCGCAGGAAAAGGATTATCTTATCGCAAGAGTAGGGATATGTCCATATGCCATTGCCGATGCAGATAACGATGACGTCCAAGACGTGCATACCTTGCGCTTCCGCGCCACTTCCAGCAATCGGCCAGACTTGTATAAGGAGCAGGATGACGAGGCAGTGGTCAACTGGCAAAACCGTTTCGAGTTGCACCCCAATCGCCAAGGAACGATCGAGGCAGGAGGCGTGACGGTCTATGAGCATACGGTCACTAATTTTGGCGAAAGACCCAATCGCTTCTACTTGACCCTGACGCCTGGTACGGTCGCTGCCGGCTGGACCTATTTCCTGCTGAAGGAGGATGGTAGCGAGGAATTGCCCAAGGCCGCAGACCCCAGCGATGGAGTCAGCAAGCACTATATTGATCTGGGCGAAGCCGGCGAACCCAATGACAAGGGCACCTTCCGCTTGCGCCTCTATGCGCCAGCCAATACCCCGCAGGGAACCTTGGATTTGAGCAGCATTTTGGTCACCGCCAATGACCCCTTGGCGACAACCACGCGCTTCCCGGGAACCCCCCTGCATGTTGCCGCCGATATCACCTTCGTTATCGCCGGGGACCTGGTGCTGATGAAAAGCGCCAACCCGGCGCCGGGCACAACCGTCCTGCCTGGACAGCAAATCACCTACACAACGACCTTTTTCAACAAGAGCACCGACGGACTAGGACACCTGACTATACAGGATCAAATTTCCCCTCATACTGCCTATGTCCTGCAAAGCGCCAGTGCAACACCTTTAGCAGATGGTTTGACTGGCGTTGCCTTCGAAGTCTCCCGCGATAGCGGCATGTCTTGGACCGCCGATAATGCCGGGGCCGGCAGCAGCGATCCGACTGTCACCAATGTCCGCGCAGTTTTCACTGGCGCCTTAGGTGGCGGCGCTGAAGGAAAGTTCGTTTTCAGCGTCGAAGTTCGCTAAAAATCGCGAAATATACCAAGCCCAAGGCAAGCGAGCTGAAAAAGCCGTTTGCCTTGGGCTTTTTGCGTGGTGGGGAATAGCAGGGCGGATTCGGACGGTTTTGCCCTGCTGAAGAGCGGGACGGGTTTAGGTACGGGCACCCGGGGTGCTCGTACTCAAGCGATGTCGCCGCTAAAGCGGCGAAACATGACAAAGCCCCAGCCAGGTGGGTCGGACAGGTCATTCAGCATTCATCCTAAAAAAAAGCAGTTTATATCGTGACGCTTGCAGTATATCCGAAGGAGATTATCATAGTGCAGGTACTCGCAGAATGTCACGCTTTTAGTGCATGAATAGCCTTGGAGAGGCGATATCATGAGTAACCCCTGGTGAAGTTGTGCGGAGCACAGCGGAACCTGGGGCGCCGCCACCCCCACGTAACCAGAGCCCCGGAGGGGCGGCACTGTCATGCCATCGATATGCGCGGCAAATGAAGGCACTTGAGCCAACGCCTTTGATTTTCTTTTGATCCGCAATGTCGACGCCGATTCATGTGTCGCCTTTCCAAGGCTTTGATTTCGGGGGGATGCCTTGCCCCAGGTTTCGCTTCGCTCCACCTGGGGTTACTTATGATGCCAGCTCTCCGAGCTTAATGCATTGCGCTGGAGGGACTTATGCCTTATAAAAGAGATATGTTTTCCTACAAAAATCGATTAAGAGGCGAAAACAACCTGACGCTTATGGGGCTTCAGCCCGGGGAGAGGATGCCCCCATGCCGGGCGCCTTGTAAAGGCGCAACAGAAGACTGACGCACTCCAATTCACCAGCACGGCGAACGGAACGAATTTTATAACCACTTGAAAATCAATCAATTAGGAACATAATCCAATTTCAACTGCTTTTTTTAGGATTATGCGATTTTCCGTCCAATCCGCCCCATCTGACTGGGAAGTACGATCACCCCGTGTGCCTATACCTAGTTTAGCCGATTGGCGGGTGTCATGGCGTCAACTGTTTTTTTAGGGTATAGATTCAGTTTCCTGTTGTTCGATAAATTTTTCAATCAGGAACACATCCTTGAGTTCGGCAAAACGGCATTCCTCCAGAAATACGAAGAATTGCGGTTTGGCTGGCGGTGACTTGAAGTTGGCGACGCCAATGATTTTGCCCTCCGCCAAGATCAGGAACCGCTTGCCGTCAGCTTCCAACCTGAACGTCTTCCATATCCGAGCGGGACTGTATGGAAGATCGCCGATGAAGATGCTTGATCGACCGTCAATCGACATCATCAGGTCCATTGTCTTCGGATTGTCTCTTGTCCAGGTGATCTTGAGACGCTCGTTGTTTTCATCCAACAAGCCAAAGGAAAGTTTCGTTCCACCGAAAAACCGTACTTTGAATTCGACTTTTGATTCGTTGAAAATCGGCCGTTTCAGAACGATAGGCAATGGATCTTGGCGTCCTCTTAGATAGACTTTCGATTCCTCCATGTCGGGGGGCATGCGTTGCCATGCCTGCAAGCCAGCTTCTTCCCAAAAACCAATCGACTGCGCAAGGGAGATTTCCACGGGCTTGAAAAATGATTTCTCGATTACTTCAACGGACAAAATCATGGTGGCAATGAGGATGACAATGCCTAGCGTAAGGAAAATTCCATTTCTGAAAGCCCTGTTCTTTTCCTTTTTCCCCGTTTGCGTGAACCATACATCGTTCATCAGTAGGAGTTGGAGGTCGTCAATCAGTTCCTGGTAACTTTGGTATCGGTCATCGGGATGGGGCTTTCCCATGCGAGCGATGATAGCGCTTAGCTTTGGGCTGGTATCGGGTGCCAGCTCCCTGGGATCGGGAATGGGATGGGTGCGCTTGTGCTCCATCAATGGGTCGCGTTCAGTCATCGTAAAGGGAGGCTGACCCGTCAACAAGTAGTATGCAGTGCCAGCCAATGCATAGATGTCTGTTCGGAAATCGACTTTTTCCGGCATGTACATCTGCTCGGGAGCCATATAGGCCGGGCTGCCTATAATCGTGGACGACATATCGCTATCGGTCTTGATATCCCCCGATTGAGCAATTCCAAAGTCGCAGATTATCACGCGTGTTCCAGGTTGCTTGAAGATATCCTCGGCATTAGGAGGTGTTTCTTGCTTCTCCCTGAGTACCAGCAAGTTGTCTGGTTTCAAATCTCGGTGGGCAAATCCCTTTTGATGGATGTATTCCAGTCCTGAAAGCACATTGATCATAAGCTGTATGACCAATTGCTCAGGCAGGGGACCATACCTGACCAACAGGTCGCGAGTCGTCATGCGACCGGGGATGTATTCCATCACCAGAAACAAACCGTCCTCGGTTTCGATAATATCGTGGCAGCCCACTACATTCGGGTGGTTGAGGGCTGCCATCGTCTTGGCTTCGCTAAGCAATCGTTCGGAATAGGTCGGAATTCTAGCAAACTCATTGCGAATCATCTTGATGGCAACATAACGATCCAGCGTGGTTTGACGTGCCAAAAAGACTGTCCCCATCCCACCAGTGCCCAATTCCGAAAGCAATTCATAACCTGGAAGCTCCAAATCCTTGAAATCGGATCGGATAGGGCGCCCAGGAATCAGCGTGCCATCAGCCTCGGTTTTGATGACGATTGTGCTTTCCGATGGAAGCGGTACGCTAGGTTCCATCGGAAAATTACTGGTTGAATCGCCATGGGCCATAAATGATCTCCGAATCGGTGACAGTTCATCATTTAAGTATATGATTGTTCACGCGAAATAGCAAGTCATTTTATGCCTTATTTTGCTGAAAAATGGCAAAAAAATTAAACTTAATTTTCTAACGGCTCCTTAGGTACGGCACCGGGGTGCTCGTACTCAAGGGATGTCGCCGCTAAAACGGCTAAACATGACAAAGCTCCAGCCGGACGGGTCGGACCATGGGTCTGGAACTATGGGACGTTGCCACTACTTGAAGAGGTTTTTGCTGGCCTTTACTGGGTCATAGGTATAATTGCATCCCAGTCGTCTCAGTCCTGCTTCATCGCCCGAAGATGGGATATGTGTCAAGTGCATATCACATTGTTGGAGCGCGCCAATGACATCAAGCGCCTTTTGTGCGTAGATGTCACGATTACCGGATACGATCAGGGCGATCAGCGTTTCGGATAGGTTGAGCGCGGCTTGTTTTAGCGAACCGAGACCGCCCTTGAAATTGGCGACTGATTCGCAGATATCCGGTAGCAGCAGGT
>Ga0123335_1005968_pt1 | contig 14472 bp, 14 predicted proteins | sample BiotimSIPDNA_2_FD_89707 | JGI IMG/M metagenome (GOLD analysis project Ga0123335, IMG submission 89707) | Anaerobic biogas reactor microbial communites from Washington, USA - Biogas_R2 time_0 SIP DNA | ecosystem: Engineered > Bioreactor > Anaerobic > Unclassified | place: Washington, USA... | reverse complement strand
TGGCAAAGGGGTGTTCAGGAGGGGCAGTCGTCGTACTGGCAGATGGATGCCGGGAGAGATTGAACGGCCCGCCTCCTTGCCCTATTGGATCCATCAACGTAATATTTTCAATGAAAAGGGAACACTACTGCCCACCACCCAGTCACCCGTAGCCGATGCCTATACAGGTGCAACACCAAAAAGCTCATTTAAGATGCGCCTCCAAAGCGACCAGCCTCTTCAGGGCAAGTATCGGATCTATTTGGAGGTAAACCAATCCTGGGACTGGAATGAGCACTGGACCAACAACCGCTTTCCGGGGAACAAAGAATACATGACCTCCAGCCAGCCGGCCTTGGTCTATATGGCCGAGATCGACACTGACAATCCGGGAGAACAGGTTCCCCTTACACCCATCGGTCATAGCCACTATGCAGGTGAAAACGGGGAACTGATCTGTGATCTGAGTACACTCACCACTGCCCTACAGATTCTCAAAGAGGTTACCGTCACCATCTGGTAAAATCAACTACTCCAAAAAAAAATACTCCTGCACATGATATGTACAGGAGTATTTTTTGAGCGAAAGACGGGACTCGAACCCGCGACCCCGACCTTGGCAAGGTCGTGCTCTACCAACTGAGCTACTTTCGCAATATGTTCCCGGAAGAAGTTACTTTCGCAAACTGTTGCTGTTCCGAATCAGGCTCTCTTGCCGGTATCAGGGGCAGCATCTTGTTTGAATTTGCGGGTACAAAGATAATGTATTGTTTGATGATTGCAAAAAAAAGCGACTAAAATTTTAACAGAGACACTATTTTTTGCAGGTAAACTGCATCCGTCTCAGAAAATGCATCAAGGCTGTCGCTATCGACGTCAAGCACGGCACAAACCTTACTTTCCTTGAAAGCAGGCACCACGATCTCGGAACGGGAGAGCGAACTGCAAGCGATGTGCCCCGGGAACTGATCCACATCAGGAACGAGCAATGTCTGTCCCTCCTCCCAGGCGGTACCGCAGACACCCCTTCCATAAGCGATCCGGGTACAGGCCACAGGTCCCTGAAAAGGTCCCAGCACCAGTTGTTCCCCATCAACCCGATAAAAACCAACCCAGAAAAAACCGAACGTCTCTTTCAGTGCCGCCGCCACATTGGCCATATTGGCCACAATGTCGGATTCATCTTCGATGAGAGCCTTCAATTGGGGTATCAATGACTCATATTTCTCCTGCAACGAACCCTCTTTTACGATGTATAAATCTTCTGCCATCTGTCAATGTCGTATGTATGTGAAAAATCGCACTACCGATAAAGGCAGTGCGATTAAAATTATTATTACCTGAGCTAAATTATTGAGCCTGTTCCTTTGCTTCCTGAATCATCTTGGCGTTGGGCAGGATATACACCTCTACACGACGGTTCTCAGATCTTCCCGCAACAGTGCTGTTGTCAGCAACCGGCTGTGCTGAACCGAATCCTTCGTATACCATACGAGTTCCGGAAACACCCTTTGTCAACAGGTAGTTGTATACCGATTCAGCGCGACGTTCCGACAATGGATTGTTGATGGCATCGCTACCGGTACTGTCGGTATGGCCAAAGATCTTCACATCGGTATCAGGGTTGTTCAGCAGCGAAGTAGCAAATTTGTCGAGAGAAGCACGTGATGCAGTGTTCAGTGTACTTGAGTTGGTGGCATAGAGAATACCCGATTCAAAAGTCACTCTGATGGCTTCACCTTCGTTCACTTTCTCAACCTGTGCACCTTCAATCTGCTCCAATTCGGCAGCCTGCTTGTCCATCTTGTTGCCGATGATGGCACCGGCAGTTCCACCCAGTACGGCACCGATACCGGCACCGATGGCGGCTCCTCTGCCACCGCCAGCAATGGCACCCACACCGGCACCTACGGCAGCTCCTGCACCGGCACCTATGCCGCCACCCTGTACTGTTCTGTTCAATCCACAACTGGAAAATATCATCGCACCTCCCAAGAGTGCAATCGCAAATACTTTTGAAAATTGTTTCATAGTTAGTCTAGTTTATTTAAGAATTTAAAAAATACAATATCATCTCTGTCTGACTGATAGAAATCCTCAATCGAATAGGTTAAGGGTATCACAATATGCCAACTCACCCGAAACAATGGCTTCAATCTGTTCGTCGGTATAGTCTTTGATACCATCCTTGCGAGCATTCTTTAAAATGTATTCCAGCAACTCATCCTCATCGATCTCGATTTCGGTGTCATCGTTCTCATCCAGGAATCCCTTCTCTTCGTAGAACTCATATACCAGGTCGACAATGTAGTTAATTTCATCGTCAGAGAGCTGACTCTTCATCTCTTCGGGTAAATTTTCCCTGATAAATTTCAACGAATCATCCTCATCATACTCGAGCACTTTTTTTTCTTCACTCATAACCTTAATATTTATCAGTTTGTTATTCAAAACGTCATTCGTTTCACCTGAAAGCCTCGCTCATTCAAGCGTAAAATGGTCTCTTCATTTGAGGCAAATTCATAGTTAGAACAATCATCAGAATAATTAGTTCACCCTCCCGGATAGAGTGAGTATCACATTCCCGTTGTCCACGTTAGAATTGCAGGTTTATCGCCTAATTTGGAAAACTATTCCTTTATTCTAACCTTATTGTACCCTTATATCCACTTTAATAATTTTGGGAGTGGATATAAGGAGGATATAAGGGGGGTATAAGGGTGCAATAAGGCTAGACACTCTGAGAACCCGACTGTCTCGTCCTGAAATAGGTTATGGGTATTATAAAATTAAAAACAAAAAAAGCCATCTCATGTTGAATGATGAGACGGCCTTTATAATGGAATCAGATAACTGACTTCTTATCTGTAATTGCGTTTGGCGTTCTCTTTTGCCTTCTCGCGTGCCTGCTTCTCCTGCAGTTTCTGAGCTTCGGCAAGTCGTGCCATGAAACCTGATTTCTTTTTCGGTTTCTTCTTGTTGGCTTCCAGTTCTGCGAGTAACTTATCCTCGTTGATGGTCTGCTTCATGATCAGGGTGATCACAATGGTATAAAGCGTAGAGAGGAAGTAGTAGTAGTTCAAACCTGCGGGATAGGAGTTCAGGAAGAAGAACATGAATACCGACATGAAGATGGGCATGTATTTCATCCCGGGCATTGTCTGTGCACCGGTGTCTGTCATGCTCATGTTGTACTTGGTGTAGAAGACGTTCACCACCGTCATCAACAGACTGAAGATGCTGATATGGTTGCCCAGGTACTTGGTCACGAGTGGAATGTCACCGCTCCACGAAATCAGCGAATCGTAGGTGGAGAGGTCATCGGCCCAGAGGAATCCCTGCTGGCGCAACTCGATGGCTGAGGGGAAGAAGAAGAAGAGGGCCAGCAACACCGGCATCTGGATCAGCATGGGAAGGCAGCCGCTCATCGGGCTTACCCCCACCTTGTTGTATAGCTCCATGGTGGCTTGTTGACGCTTCATCATCATATCCTGCTCCTTGCCGGGGAATTTTTTCTCCAGCTCTTGTATCTGTGGACGCAATACCCTCATCTTTGCGGAGGAGATGTAGGATTTGTAGGTAAGCGGAGAGATCACCAGCTTCACCAACAGCGTCAGGATCAGAATGATCAGTCCCATACCCCAGTTGAGGGAGAGGAAGAAATTGAAGATGGGGATCACGAGCCACTTGTTCACCCAACTCAGCCAACGGTAGCCAAGGTAAACGATCTCTTCCAGCTCAAGCTTTTGCGAGCTGTCGCTCACTCCTTTGTCGTAAGCCTTCAGGGTGTTAAAGTGTACCGGCCCGAAATAGTAATTGAAACCGGCAGTGATCAGGTCACTTTCGGCACTCATCTCACCCGGCACCCACACTTCAGCAGCATAAGACTTGATATGGTCGGGGGCATCCAGCACTTTCGAGGTGAGAATGGTATTGCTAAAAGGTTTGTCTCCGATGACAATTGCAGAGAAATACTGATCTTTGAAAGCAAACCATTTGAGGGGGTCTGAAAGCTCCTTCTGATCATCCTTCGATTCACTCATCTTCTGCACATCCTGACGGTCGTACTTGTAGTGAATGCGTGCATAGCGATTCTCGAACATTCTGCTTTTCTCCTGTTGACGGATATCCTGCTCCCAGAACATCCTGAAGTTGGTGAGGCTCTCCGGGTGAAGGGCATTACGCATACCGGCCACACGCACCTCAAAGTCCATCATGTACTCATCGGCAGGCAGTGTATAAACGAAATCGATATACTGTTCCGGGGTGGTCTGCAACCGCATGGTCACACTATTCCCGTCAGCGCTACGGATAGGGGTAAACACCTCTGTTTCGGTTGAGAGGCGCACACTGTTCCGGTTGAAAAGATCCATGTTAAAGCGGGCCTCATCATTCTGGAAGAGATAAAGGCTGTCACCGGTATGTTGCAGGTATTCCTTGAGCTGAACCGACCGGATGCTTCCTCCCAGGGTGTTAAGCCTGATCCTTACCTTTTCGTTCTCCAACACTACTGTCTCTTCGATCTGATTGGAAGATGCAGTTAAAGAGAGCGAATCGGATAAAGCAAGGTTCGCGGCTACCGTAGTATCGGCAGCAGTCGCAGCTGTTGTGGAAGCTGCTCCGAAGAAATCGGCTGCATTGCTTCCCTTGATTGACTCATTTGCAGCGTCCTCAAGGGTGTCATTAAAACTATTAGATGTTGTAGCTGCACGTTCATTATCCACAAGTGCAAGTGAGTCACGCATGCGCTTCTGAGCAGCAATTTGTTCCTGAGAAGGTCTGTTGTAAATAGAAAAGCCGATGATAATCGCCGTGATCAGCAGCAATCCTATGATAGTATTTTTGTCCATATTAAATTTGTCAGCAGCCGGTGGCTGCAAAATGATAAGCTATTATTTCTTTTTCAATTCTCTTGTCTCCGCTGCCGCCTGCATAAAACTCATAAACAACGGATTGGGCGAAATCACCGTACTGTTGTACTCCGGATGATACTGTGTTCCCATGAACCATCGCAGTGAGGGTACCTCCACCACCTCCACCAGGTCTGAATCGGGGTTGATGCCGCTACATTTCATGCCTGCAGCCTCATAACTCTCCTTGTAGGCATTGTTGAATTCATAACGATGCCGGTGGCGTTCCTCAATCTTCGATTTTCCGTACGCTTTGTGTGCCAGCGATCCTTTCTTCAACAGACAATCGTAAGCACCCAAACGCATGGAGGCTCCCATGTTGGTGATATGCTTTTGCTCCTCCATCAGATCGATCACCTTGTGGGGTGTCATGGGGTCCATCTCGGTGGAGTTGGCTCCTTCGAGTCCCAGTACCGAGCGGGCATATTCTATCACCATGCACTGCATCCCCAGGCAGATGCCAAATGTGGGAATATCATTTTCACGGGCATAGCGCAACGCGACAAACTTACCCTCAATACCGCGCTGACCGAATCCCGGAGCGATCACGATGCCATCGGCATCACCAAGCACCTCGACTGCATTTTCGTCGGTAATCTTTTCGGAATGACAGACATCAAGTACAAGCTGTCTGTCGTTGTATATGGCCGCCTGAGAAAGTGATTCGTTGATCGATTTGTAGGCGTCCGGCAGTTCGGCATACTTGCCCACCAGCTTGATGCGCACCTCTTTGCGTGCATCTTTTCGTTTCTGGAGGAAAGCCTTCCATGGTTCCAGGTCGGCGGGCTCACCCACTGGCATGTTCATCTTGCGCAGTACAATCTCATCCATTCCCTGCTTCTGCATCATCACCGGCACCTCGTAGATGGTGGAAACATCGACCGACTGCATTACGGCTCCCTGTTCCACGTTGCAGAAAAGGGCTACCTTGTCGAGAATATCCTTGCTCAGCTTCCGTTCGGTACGCAGCACCAGCATATCGGGTTGAATGCCGAGCGACTGCAACTCTTTCACCGAGTGCTGAGTGGGTTTGGTCTTCACCTCACCGGCTGCAGCAATGTAGGGCACATAGGTCAGGTGCAGGCAGAAGCAATTCCTGCCCAGCTCCCAACGCAGTTGGCGTACCGCTTCCAGGAAGGGGGTCGACTCAATATCACCCACCGTACCACCGATCTCGGTGATCACGAAATCAAATTTTTTCTTCACGCCAAGTGATTTCACATTGCGCTTGATCTCATCGGTAATATGGGGGATCACCTGTACTGTTTTTCCAAGGTAATCACCACGACGCTCCTTCTGAATCACATTCTGATAGATGCGTCCGGTGGTGATGTTGTTATCTTTGGTGGTTTGTATGTTCAGGAACCGTTCATAATGACCCAGGTCGAGGTCGGCTTCATGTCCGTCGACAGTAACATAACATTCACCATGTTCATAGGGGTTCAGTGTTCCTGGATCCACATTGATGTATGGATCAAACTTCTGAATGGTAACCTTATAGCCTCTTGCCTGCAACAGCTTTCCGAGTGATGCCGCAATGATCCCCTTACCCAGTGAGGAAACAACGCCTCCTGTAATAAAAATATACTTTGTATCAGCCACGATTGGGGTAATTTTTGTAAGATCTGTTTTATGAAGGTGCAAAGGTACAAAAAAAGAGAGTGTGATTTGGCTGATGTCATAAAAAAATAGACGCGAAACAGCATGATGGTTCTCAATTGGCCATCATCAGCAATTCCATGTTCTCACAACGCATGATCTTGCCAGGGAATGCTTCAACAATGGAATAGTTGTGCGTCGACATGATAACTGCCGTCCCTCTCTCTGCAATCTCATGCAAAAGTGAAACAATCTGGCTTCCGGTTTCAGGATCCAGATTACCTGTAGGCTCATCCGCCAGGATCAGTGCCGGAGAATTGAGCAATGCACGGGCAATCACCACACGTTGCTGCTCACCACCCGAGAGTTCATGCGGCATTTTGTAGGTCTTGTTTTGCATCCCCACCTGTACCAACACCTCGTGGATGCGGTCGCTGATCTCCCGCTTGTTCTTCCAGCCGGTAGCCCTGAGCACGAATTCAAGGTTCTTCTCCACTGTGCGGTCAATCAATAACTGAAAATCCTGGAAGACAATTCCGATTTTGCGACGCAGAAAAGGAACAAGTCGGCGTTTGATCGTGGCCAGCTCATAATCGAACACGCGTGCGCTGCCCGTCTCCACGGGCAGCTCCGCATACATGCTCTTCATTAGGGTGCTTTTCCCCGATCCCACCTTGCCAATGATGTAAAGAAAGTCACCACGGTTCACCGTGAGGTTCACGTTCCGCAGGATGATGTTCTCATCGCGGTTAAGTTGTACGTTTGAATAGTTTACCAGTTGCTCCTGCGCCATTATTTGATGAATTGTATCGTAAAGGGATATTTCCAATACTCACCGTTGTTTGCTTTCACTGTTGCGATGATTACGAAAACAGCATATAAAACTCCCAGAACAATTGCTACGGGAATACCGATAACAGTAATTGTCAGTATGAGCGCGTAGATCGCATAACTGATGATCGCATTGAGGATGTTCTTGCCATGCAGGTCTACATTTGTGTTCACATCCTTCTGGGTTGTCCACATGATGATGGGCACTACGAAACCGGCCAGTGGCACGATGGCACCGGCAAACTGTGAGAGATGCATCAGCATCAGGAAAGTGTTTTCGGTGAGTCCGAACAAGGGTTGTTTTCCACTTTTAGCATCAGAGGGCTCGTCATTCAGCATCTTTGCTTTTTCTCGCTGGTATTCCTCTTCAGTGATGCTACCTTTTTCTCTCAACTCATCCAGAATTTTTAAATCTTCGTACTTCATAAGGCGTTTAATTTAATTATCCAACAACAAAGAATCTATCACTTGTACCATATGGTTGAATTCCTCTTCTTTGAACAGGCGGGTGAGCATCACGATTTTACCCTCTCTGTCGATGATTACATTGCGGGTGATGCCGGCCTCTTTTTCGGCATAACGACCAAAAATGGAGGCATCCGGATCAAGTCCGATGGGATAGGTGACACCGGTAGCGTTAATCAGCTCCCTCACCTTCTCAACAGGCTCCTCGCGATCAATTCCATAAAGGGCAAAAGAGGGATTGTTCTTGTGACGCTGCCATATCTCCGATTCAATATGAGGCATCTCTTTTCTGCAAACACCACACCAGCTGGCGGTGAACTGCAGCATCACCACTTTGCCACGCAGTGAGGAGAGGGTGACACTGTCACCTTCCGGGAGCTGCATATGAAAATCGGGAGCTTCATCCCCTACCCTTACCAGAAACTGATAATCATCGGCTATCCGTTCACCAGTCTGGATAGTGTCGGTACCGGATGTAGGGGTAACGTTTCTGCTTTGCTTCTCATTGGATGATCCGTTGCAGGAGAGCAGTAAAAGCAAAATTGCCAATATTGTGATATATTTCTGCATAATGACTTGGTGTTGATAATTTACAAAGATATATTTTTTATTGATTTTTTTCTTTTTCTTATACAAATAATTGCAAGTAGCAAGGCAGTTAATGATCCTGCAACATCAGCTATCAGATCACCCATCTCGGCACTGCGTGTGGTAAAGATATAGAGCTGCAGTAACTCGATGAGACCTCCATAGAGCACCGGCAGGATAACCCCCCAAAAAATCCACCTGATGCGAGAAGGTGAACCGTTGTGCAACTTATCGTAATCGTAGAGGGAGACGGCGGAGAGGAGGAAGAAGAGTCCGAAATGGGCTGCCTTGTCCCATGGGAAACCTTTTGGCATATCCGGAACGCTTCCGGGTCCTAACAGACAGGTACCGGTGAATATAAGTAAACCAACCAACAATGGCAGTGACATGTAACGAAAAAGTGTGCGCATCCTAATATACTGTTAAAGGAAGATTGACCGCAAAGATAAAGATAATCTGCTTTGAAAGGCAATATTATAAACATATAACCAAAAGTAAGAGACATTTTCACAAAAAATTTGTTCCTTTGCCCATGAATGGGTTGCAACAATCCGGCCCGTTTGAGGTACAACCATTAAGCGATATCCTTTATATGAAGAAATACTCTTTACTGCTGCTGGCATCCTTCACAGCTTTGCACATGATTGCACAAGTACCCGATGATCAACAGAACAAACGCTACTATGACATCAACAAAAATATAGACATCTTCAATTCCGTTCTTCGTGAACTGGATCTTTTCTATGTGGACAGTATCGAAGTGAACAATCTGGTGCAACGCACCATTCACAGCATGCTTACCCGGCTGGATCCTTACACCGAGTATTACGCAGAGGAAAACATGGGTGACCTGCAATTCCTGACCACAGGTGAGTATGCCGGCATCGGTGCCATCATCTCCTACCACAACGAAAGAGTGATCATCAACGAACCTTACGAAGGTCTCCCGGCCGACAAAGCAGGCCTTAAAGCGGGCGATATCATTCTGGAGATCGACGGGGAAGATATGCGCAAAGCCGCCGTGAAGGAGGTGAGTGACAAACTGAAAGGTATTCCCGGCACCATGCTCAAGCTAACTTTTAACCGTCCTGGCGAGAAGAAGGAGCACACCCTTCACATTGAAAGGGAAAAGATAGAGATGGATCCCATCACCTATGCCGCGGTAACAGATGAGGGAATAGGTTACTTACATTTTGGCAGCTTCACCACTCGAAGTGCCGACAGGGTAAAGGAGACAGTAGTAGAATTGAAAGAGAAAGGAGCCTCCTCTTTAATTATGGACCTGCGCGGCAATGGTGGAGGTATTCTTGATGAAGCAGTCGAAGTTGTCAACCTCTTTGTACCAAAAGGAGAAGAAATTGTTTCCACCAAAGGGAAGTTGAAGCAGTGGGATCGCTCCTACTTCACACAGGAACAGCCCTTGGACGAGATTATACCCATCGTGGTACTGATTGATACCGGTTCGGCTTCAGCATCGGAGATCGTGGCGGGTGCCCTGCAGGACCTCGATCGTGCTGTGATTGTTGGCAATCGTTCCTTCGGCAAGGGACTGGTGCAGACACCACGTAACCTACCCTATGGGGGCAACATCAAGATTACCACATCGAAGTATTACATCCCCAGCGGTCGCTGTATTCAGGCACTCGATTACTCACACCGCAACCCTGATGGGAGTGTGGCACGTGTACCCGACTCGCTGACGAACATATATTACACCCGCAACGGTCGTGAGGTTCGCGATGGTGGTGGCATCACCCCCGATATCACTATCCCCCAGAAGAGTGGCGGCACAATTGCCTATTACCTGATGACCGAGAACATCATATTCGACTTCGTGACGGAATGGGTTCAAGAACACAAGGAGATTGCCGCTCCCCACCTTTTTCGATTGTCGGATAGCGATTACGACTCCTTTATCGACCTTGTGAAATCGAAGAACTTCACCTACGACCAATTCAGCGAACGCACACTACAACAGCTGAAAAGTCTGATGGAGTTCGAGGGATACATGGATGTGGCTGCCGATGAGTACAAGGCTCTGGAGGAAAAACTGAAGCCCAACCTCGACAGAGATCTGCTGCTCTTCAGGGATGATATCAGGAGCATGATCGAATCGGAAATTGTGCAACGCTATCATTACAAGAAAGGGGTTCTCAGGCATCAACTATCCGACGACAAGGTATATGATAAGGCCATTGAACTGCTATCCCAACCTGAAGTATACCGTTCTATCATCCAGCCCGATCGGCCTGTGAAGATTCCTCCTGCAGAGGAGATAAAGGAGAAAATCTCAGACCAGTATTCCTGACCTGATTGCTCCGAAGGAGGTGGTTGCAGGCTGCGATAATCGTTTTCATTCTATTTTGACACAGAAATATTCATGAAAACCAATCAATATGCGCACAACACTCTGTATCTTGCTGTTCCTGTTGCAGTTCACACAGTTGAAATCCCAGGAGAGAAGTGTGACACTTCTCTTTGCCGGAGATGCCATGCAACACCTTCCTCAGATCCATTCAGCCAGGGGTGAAGATGGTCTTTATCGGTACGATTCCTGTTTTTACCTGTTGAAAGAGAAGATCAGCAATGCCGATCTCGCGGGACTCAACTTTGAAACCACTCTGGGTGGCGAGCCTTACAGTGGCTATCCCCTCTTCAGCGCCCCAGATGCATTTGCCATAGCATTGCGTGATGCCGGCTTCGACATTTTCTTCCAGGCCAACAACCATGCCGTAGACCGAGGTCGCAAAGGGGTGGAACGAACAATTCAGGTGCTGGACTCCCTCGGCATCCGACATACAGGCACTTTTGAGGACCCTGAAAAACGATCACTCTACTATCCGCTGATGGTGATACAGAACGGAATCCGGATCGCCTTTCTCAACTACAGCTACAACACCAACGGGATCCCTGTGAAAGAGCCGAACGTGGTAAACATCATCGACACTATTCAGATCGTCCGTGATCTGAAGATGACAGCACTATACAAGCCCGATATCATCATTGCACAACTCCATTGGGGGGAGGAGTACCACACCAAACCCTCACAGCAGCAGAAAAGGATTGCCGAACTTCTCTTGCGACATGGTGTGCAGATCATCATAGGGCATCACCCGCATGTGGTGCAACCAATGAAGGTGGAGAAAGAGCTGGACAAGATTCAAAACGTGGTTTATTACTCACTCGGCAATTTCATCTCCAACCAGCAGCGTGAATTGACCGATGGTGGGATGTTGGCGGAGATAGTGATTCGCAAGAAGGATGAGGAGTCACCGGTTGTGATTGACACTTGCAGTTACTCGCTGGTATGGGTAGAGAAAACAGCTCGCGACGAAGGTCTTCACTATAGGCTGATTCCATGGCCATCTGACAGATTGCCCGCCATGGAGGAGGAGGATCAACAAAGGATGCATCTATTCGTAAAGCAAGCTGAACAGATCATCAACATGAACAATTAAGAACGAAAGAATATGGAACCTTTGGAATTCATCATCCGTCTGCTGGCTGCCACCGCTGCCGGTGCTGCGGTAGGGCTGGAGCGTGAGATCAACAACAAGAGTGCCGGTCTACGCACCAACACACTGGTCGCGATTGGAGCTGCAATCTACGTGCTCATATCGCTGGAGGTATTAAATGAAAGTGAAGGGGATGCATCTCGCATAGTGGGTCAGATCATCACCGGTATTGGGTTTCTTGGTGCAGGTGTAATCCTTCATCGGGGTCCCAGTGTGCATGGACTTACCACCGCAGCCACCATCTGGTGCAGTGCTGCACTCGGTTGTCTGGCAGCGCTGGCAATGTACTGGCAATTGATCATTGCAGCATTGCTTGTGCTAATGGTCAATTTGGCTTTTAAGTTAACCGACAAATGGTTTACAGGGAAACAGGTCAAGAAAAAAGAGTCGGGTGACAAGAATCACTTCGAATAGGCAGGATTGATTTCAGCAACAATGATTCCGGTTGTGTTCCGCTGATTACGGGTATATTCTTCTATTGAACGCTCATCAACCTTCACCTCACCTGTACTGGAGGCATGCAGAAAGGTAAGTTGTTCCCCTTTCCTGAAAGCGAATCCCATGTGGGTGACATCCAATCCCTCAATAGCGGTGGTGAAAAGGATGATTGCCATATGGGGAATATGATTTGCCGCTTTTTTGATCCGTTCTTTGGGCAGATAATAAAAACCACCTCTCCGGTTTACCATCTCTTCCATGATGGCAATACTATCCAGCATTGCATCATCTTCTTTCAGGCAGCTGTAAGCTTCACGGTGCTCGGTGATAAAATTGAGTGGCTTCTCCTCCTTCACACCCCCCAGGGAAGCTGACAGGTTGCACATCAATCTCCTTTGAGTATTCTCATAAATCCAGTCGGTGGCATAGTGTAGCCGGGAGGCATACCCATCGACTGCTCCGTTGCGGTAGCGCATCGACTGCAAATGAACTAAAAATGTCTCGAACGAAGGCACCTCACTTGCAGTTGTCAGCGATAGTGCAAGTACCGTCTCCACAAAGGTGGTACAGTCGAATTCACGCAGATTCACTGTCAGCAGTTCTTCACTACTTCCTTCTAGTGTGTGGGCCACATAGGGCTTCCCAAGAAAAAAGAGTGCTGTATTTTCCAGAATGGCAGGCATCGATGCCTCGCGGTAGGCTTCGATGGTAGTGAGGTACTCCTGAAAGATTTCCCGGTCAGCCTGTGTGTAAAGAGCTGTTGGCTGTGCGGACACCGGTCCGGCAACCAACAGAATTATTGCGAGGATTGCTGTTTTCATTGTGAGGGATTATTGAAGGCTACCATCAGTTACCTTTCTTCGTCCACTTCTTCTGCTCCTTACGAATCTTCTTCTCCTCCTTTTCCCAGGCTTTCATCGTCTTCTCCTGCTGCTTCATGATCTTCCTATTCCGTTTCTCAATCTCCTTGTTGATCTTCTTCATCTCCTTTGATGAGGGAAAATCAAACCGGTAAAGGTCATCGTTGAAGATGTAACGATCACGGCGAGCAATAGCAGGATTGGGGTTTCTACCATAGTCCATGAAGATATCTCTCCAATAGCCGTTCTTCCGGCTCATCATCGCCTTCATATCGATCACATGATCATCGGTGTAGTTCCGTGAATAGTTGCCAATATCACGAATAAAGAGATTGAAGTCAATCTGAGCAAACATCGCAATCGAAATCATTGCGAGAGCAAAAGTGGTAACAATCTTTTTCATCATCCTGCTTCTTTAGAGGTTTAACTTGTCTCTTTGATGCCGGAAAGAAGGAATGGTTTAACAAGTAACAGGAGAGCGTTGCCAAGGGGATACGTCATTGCGGTGCTATTCCCCACTTCTAGCCAACAGGTAATGATCCAGAAGCGTGATGGCAGTCATTGCCTCCACGATTGGCACCGCACGGGGCAGTACACAGGGGTCATGCCTTCCACGAGCCTTGATCGTGGTGTCGTTTCCCAGTATGTCAACTGTCTCTTGTTCCTGCAGGATGGTGGCCACTGGTTTGAAAGCGACCCGGAAATAGATGTCCTGACCATTGGAAATACCCGCTTGTATTCCACCTGAGTGATTTGTGCGGGTGTTGATCTTCCCCTCGTCATTGAAAAAGTGATCGTTCACCTCCGAACCTCGCTGCTCTACATTGAATCCAGTACCATACTCGAAACCTTTCACAGCATTGATGCTCAGCATGGCCGAACCGAGTGAAGCGTGCAGCTTTCCAAAGACCGGCTCCCCCAGACCAGCAGGCACACCGCTGGCCACGCAAGTGATTACTCCACCAATGGTGTCACCCTGGTAGCGTACCTCCTGTATCAGCTTGATCATCCGTTCTGCCGTTTCCGGATCGGGACAGCGAACCATGTTCTCTTCTGTCAACGAAAGATCATAAGCTTTATAATCATGCTCCAGTCGTATGGGACCCACCTGCGAAGTGAAGGCACTGATCTGGATGCCGATCTGTTTCAGATACAGCTTGGCCACAGCACCCGCCACCACTCGCGAAATGGTTTCACGAGCTGAGGAGCGTCCCCCTCCGCGATGATCACGGTGACCATATTTCAGGTGATAGGTATAATCGGCATGTGAGGGGCGGTAGACCATTT
>Ga0123335_1005962_pt1 | contig 14482 bp, 10 predicted proteins | sample BiotimSIPDNA_2_FD_89707 | JGI IMG/M metagenome (GOLD analysis project Ga0123335, IMG submission 89707) | Anaerobic biogas reactor microbial communites from Washington, USA - Biogas_R2 time_0 SIP DNA | ecosystem: Engineered > Bioreactor > Anaerobic > Unclassified | place: Washington, USA... | reverse complement strand
CCAGGATTCATCATGCAGTTTGTGATGCGCCATGCCGGCTTTTGGTTGCCCTTCGGGAACCTGCATCGCCAGCAGAAATTCCATTTCCCAGCGAGCTTCATCAAGCAAATCCGGGATACCATTTCCCTGCTCAGGGATGCTTTGTGAGCCGTCAGGGAAGTCCTGCCAGCCTTGTTCATAAAGATTCAGCAGGGTCCAGACAGTGATACCGCCATTCACGACGTACTTGCCAAAATCACCAGCGTCATACCAACCACCGGCGGCATTGAGGGTGTAGTCGCATCCTGGCCAATCGTTGCCATCGGCATCTTTGCCCTTGTAGCAGGTCACGTTGGCATCGGTAACATGCCCGGCGGGGCGGGCCAAGTCCTTGCCGGCGAATTTCTCTTCAATAGCAATGCCGGTGCGATTCAAATAGAAATAGGTGAGGGCATTGTGCTTCAGACGAGTGTAAATCTCATCTGAAATGGTGAACGGCACGCTCTTCAGACCGGCGGCTTCGAGTGTATAGCCCTCGCCAGTCTCGGTGAAGGTAGAAAAATCAATTTTATGAAGGTTATCGCCTGAATTTGCGTCCATCCCCTGATAAGTCGTGAGACCGTTGAGCACTTCTTCACCCGCAGCGTTTTTCAGCACCCAGTCTATGGGTTCCGTGGCTTCAGCTGCTACCAAAGCGATCTTGAGTCCATTTACGAAATACCCGACCTGGTTGACGCTTACCAAGGCAGGGATGATCTCCGGACCCGGGGTTGAAGTGGGTTCGGGTGCTGCGGCTACGACACTTGGCTGCGGAATATCGGCCCTCCCGAGTTCAAAGAAGAGCGCGCGACCGAACAGGCTGGGGTTTTCCCACGAGAGATCAGAAGTGTCGGCCTTTGACCAGATCAACTTGATATCCCTGTCCTGCGATGAAGCGCCGTTGATCTGCGCCTGGAAACCAAACTCCTTACCATGGGTTACTTCAAGCAGGTCTTTCAGCGAAAGTGCGGCTTCAAAGCCCCAACCATCGGTGGTTTTAAAGACGAAGCCCTTAACCTTGGCATCTGAACTGAAGACGCCTGTAATAGTCAGGGCGTTCGGATCCGTGTTTCCGATATCGGAGGCATTGATATTAACCTGCATGATCTTTAAGTCGTATGAGGTGGCGCCTAGATCTCCTGATGCGTTGATGTAAAACTCCATCGAGTCCTCGTTCCAAAACTCGGTGCCGTGCTTGCCTGTGATCAGGGTTTTATCTGGCATTTGCATGGTGATATAGAGGTTTTCCATGTCCGCGGCAACAGAAAACGTAAAAGATCCGTTTTCGGCAGGATCTGCTGATGGATTGGGACCTCGATCGACCCGAATGGTGGGAATTTCCGCCCAATCCGCGAGATCGCCATCCAGGGTGATATTTACTGGGAAAGGCACATAAACCACTTCTCCGCTGATCTCAGCCGGAACAGTTGGGGTTGGTTCTGGAGCGAGAGTATCGGTCACTTGTTCCTCCGGTTGTGTTTCTATTGTAGGGGGCACGGTTGTGGGGGGCGAGCTGCATGCTGATAATGCCAGGGTAAATGTTAGAAAAACCATGAAAACGAGTTTGAAAGAAAATTTCATGACACTTCCTCCTGAGCGGACGCTCTGATACAGGGCGGATCTGCTCCTGATTATATCCGATAGAGTCAGCAAGTTATCCTTCTGCATTCATCAGTTGATCATGGAAATTATTGTATAATCCACGTTGTACAATAGGGAAGAAAAATGACTGCTATCAATGACCTGCCTGACGAGCCGAAATATCCTGTAAAAAGAATCAGCGATTTGACCGGTATCAATCCTGTCACATTGCGTGCCTGGGAGAGAAGGTATGGCATCCTGAAGCCAGACCGGGATGAAAACCGGTATCGCCTCTACTCAGACCAGGATCTGGCGATCTTGCGCTGGCTGATCAACAAGAAGAACAGCGGCGTCTCCATCAGTACCGCTGCAGCTAACTTGAAAGATATGATCGTTCAAGGAATTTGGCCCGAAGTTATACCGTTTGGAATCGCCCAGACCAGATCAACCAGCCTGGTACCGCCAAAGCGCTATGTGGATGATTTTGTAAAATTATTAAGTAGGCATAATGAGGTTGAGGCTGCCAGGATTTTTGAGGACGCCATTTCAAAGTTTGACCTTGACACATTGATTGAGAAAATCATCACACCCACCTTAGTGGCGATTGGGGAAGCCTGGATGAATGGCGAATTGATGATCAGTACGGAGCACTTTGCAACGGCTTTCATTCTCAGCCGCTTGAACAACCTGTACGTTTCGCTTCCGATCGTCACCAAAGGAGCTGGTATCTTAATTGGTGGAGCCCCTGCGGAAGAACATGAGATGGGAGCTTTGATGATGGCGCTTTTGCTCAGGAACCGAGGTTTCAATGTCGAGTTCCTGGGGGCTAACCTTCATCTTGATGATCTTATGGATTACGCTCAGCAGACACTGCCTGCCGTGGTGGTACTGACTGCCAGCACAAATCGGGTAGCGATGGAGTTGTCGAGGGCGCAAGCAAAGTTCAACACCATTGATCCCGCTCCCAAATTCTGTTATGCTGGTTTCGCTTTTGACTTTAACCCGGAACTTGTCGACAAAATCCCTGGTATCTATCTTGGTAATTCAATGGTCAAGGCTTTAGACCAGATTAATAAACTCATAAACGAAGAGTAATCAAAATACCTATCAGGGCTGATCATGGATGCAATCGGTGATTGTCATCGTGTTTTTTTATCAGATTGGTCTGAAAAAAACCGGTAAAAGTTAAAGAAAAAGAGTTGGCAAATACTAGCCAACTCTTTTTTCGTCATATCAGGTTTACTGAGGAGGGAGGAGCACAGCATCGATCACGTGGATCACGCCGTTGGAGGCTTCAACATCGGTGATGATCACTTCGACGGTGTCGTTCAGGAAGACTTTGCCATCTTCGACTTTGATGGTGATATCTTCACCGAGTACGGTTTCAGCACTGGTCAGGGTGACAACATCGGAGGCTAAGACCTTACCGGAAACGACATGGTAGAGCAGGATGGATTTGAGCTGTTCGAGGTTCTCGGGCAGAAGCAGGCTCTCAACGGTGCCTTCGGGCAGTTTTGCGAAAGCATCATCGGTTGGGGCAAAGACTGTGAAGGGACCTTCGCCTTTGAGGGTTTCGACCAGGTCAGCGGCACCCAAGGCGGCAGCCAAGGTGGTGAAGCGGCCGTCGGCTACAGCGGTGTCAACGATATCTGACAAGACAGGTTCAGGAATAGCTGTTGGTTCTGGGGTGGGTGCTGGTGTTGGCTGGGGGGCACACGCAGCTAGAGCGATGATCGCTACAAGTAAGACAGAAAGTAAATTTAAGGGTTTCATTTTTTTCTCCTAATCGTTTGTAAAGTATTTTGTAAAACTTATAGCGTTATTTTATACAGCAAATCCAATATGTACTAACTATTGTACAAAGTTTTCTTGACATTCGAAAATTTTGTTTCTACGGGCAGCGCGTTCCGGACTGATCGAATTTTCCTTCCAGGCATCCATGAGGACATCATTGCAAATTGTGATAAAAGATGGTTGATTTTACATTTTCCGAGAACCAAACTAATAGTTATAATTATCTTTTCAAATTTACAGCACTTAGTTAAGGGATATCTTTATGGAAACTATTGAGGAAACCGGCAGCACTGCTCTCGAACCATTGACAGTGGAGCGGATCCGCTCACTTTGGTCAAAAACATATAATCCCAATGGAAAACCGGACTGGTCGCACATCTTTCCGTACTATCATGAGGATATAGTTTTTCAAGACAGCATTCAAAGAATAGAAGGCATTGACGAGTTTACCAAGATGTGCAACCGCTTGACCAATCGCTGTGAACAATTGAACATGGAGATCCAATCGATTGTCATGGAAGCGAATACTGTTTTCTTTCAATGGAAAATGGAAATGAGCTTTAAGAAGTTCCCGATGACCCCCATGTACGGCTGCACAAAGTTGACATTAGGAGAAGACAATCGAATCATTCAACAGCGTGATTACTTTGACATGTGGGGCGATATCTTTAACGGCATCCCCTGGTTTCATCGAAGGTACCGGAAGTTTTTACATAAAAAATTTGGATAGTCATCTGCTTAACAAAAGGAAGGCGCTTCTTGAAACTACCTGAAGAACTGCAATTCATTCAAAACGCACGATTGCCTCAAAAAACAATGGCAGCCCGCATGGACGGCAAGGTATGCGTGGTCACTGGGGCGACTTCTGGCGTGGGTTATCAGACCGCAAGACGCCTGGCTCAAGGTGGAGCAAATATCGTCATGGTTTGCCGTAACGAGCAAAAGGCATTGACAGTTCAAAAAGAACTGCAGCAGCAATTCCCGGTCCAAATTGATGTGGTTTTGGCAGACTTCTCCAGGTTATCCGATGTGCGCAGAGCAGCCGAAGCAATTAACATGCAATATCCGAAGGTGCAGATTCTGATCAATAATGCTGGCGTCCATCACACCCACCGCAGGCTCAGTGAGGACGGCTACGAAATGGTGTTTGCTGTAAACCACCTGGCTTCCTTTCTGTTGACACGCCTGCTGCTCGATAAGCTTATCGCCAGTGCCCCTGCCCGGATCATCCAGGTAAATTCCCAGGGTCATCGGTTTGGCGGACTGGATCTGAATGACCTGAATTGGGATCGGCGCCGTTACCGCGGACTGCAAAGCTACGGCGCTTCAAAAGTTGCGCAGATGCTAACAGTTTGGGAGTTCTCAGACAGGTTGAAGGGGTCTGGTGTAACGATCAATGCGGTTCACCCCGGAGAGGTGAAAAGCAATATCGGCATGAACAATGAACGATTGTACAGATTGTACAAGCGCTATTTGCTTTGGTGGATGCTCAAAGATCCCTCGATCTCAGCAGAAGCCATGTATTATCATGCGGCTGCCCCTGAAATGGCGGAAGTGAGCGGAAAGTTCTTTAATCTCACCATTGAAGAAAAACCCGCTACCTATGCCGTGGATCACTCGCTTATTCCAGAGGTATGGAAGATAAGTGAGGAAATGACCGGACTCTCAAGCACGGGAACTGTGATTGAACAGGAATAATTTGATAATTGGTCAGCGTAGAGGATATTTTATGAAATATGATGTAATTGTTGTTGGCGGCGGGATCTCGGGCTTGACAGCAGCGGCGTTTTTAGCCAAAGCAGGGCAAAACGTACTGTTATGTGAAAAAGAGAGCCGCTGCGGTGGTTTGGTGAATTCCTTTGAACGTGATGGATTTATCTACGATGCCGGTGTGCGTGCTTTGGAAGATTCGGGCGTTCTGTTTCCCATGCTGCGTTCCCTGGGAATTGAGCTGGAATTTGTCAAAAATCACATTTCACTGGGAGTTGAAAAAAATATCATCCAGGTCAACTCGGAAGAGGACGTTGATACCTATCAGGCTTTATTAACTGATCTTTATCCGGAAAGTCGGGAAGAGATCAAAGAAATCGTCCAACAAATCCGAAAAATAATGCACTATATGGATGTTCAATACGGCATCGACAACCCGATTTTTCTTGACTATAAAGAAGATTGGGCTTATCTTGGCAAAGTCATTCTGCCATGGATGATCAAGTATGCCATTACCGCCCCAAAAATTGCGGCTCTGAATGAACCAGTGGTCGATTTCTTAAGAAAAATTACCCAAAACCAATCCCTGTTGGATATTATCTCCCAACACTTTTTCCATGCCACGCCGGCATTCTTTGCCCTCAGTTACTTAAAGCTCTACATCGACTATCATTATCCCTTGGGCGGAACCGGGATATTCCCCGCCAAGCTTGTGTCGTTTATCGAAGACCACCATGGCGAAATCAGGACGAATACCAAGATCAGCAGCCTTGACCCTACCAGAAAAGTCCTAACCGATGAGAAGGGGAATCTGTTGGAATTTGAGAGACTGATCTGGGCAGCAGACCTAAAAACCCTTTACGAGATCCTTAGCCCGGCTGATGTCCCGGACAATAAGGTAAGTCAATCGATCACTACCCGGCAGGAAGAACTGCGGGGTAAGAACGGTAATGATTCTGTCTATTCTTTGTTCCTGGGATTGGACCTGCCGAAGGAATACTTCTCCAGGATCGCAACAGAACACTTCTTCTACACACCCAGCAAGGCTGGCCAGACCCAGGCAGGCGAAATGCCTTCAACCGCAGAGCGTGAGAGCGTGAAGGAATGGCTGGATAAATACTTTGCCTTGACCACTTACGAAATTTCTTGCCCTGTGCTAAGAGATCCGGCAATGGCGCCAGCAAATAAAACCGGCTTGATTGTCAGCGTGCTGTTTGACTATCAATTGACAAAAGCGATCGAACTTGCGGGATGGTACGAAGAGTTCAAGTCGTATTGTGAATCGAAAATGATTGAGACGCTGGACGGCTCCATTTATCCAGGATTGTCCGATGCGATTATTCACCAGTTTTCCTCCACCCCGCTCACGATAGAGAGCTATTCGGGCAATTTCCAGGGCGCGATCACTGGTTGGGCGTTGGATAATGACCCCATTCCAGCGGAAAGCCGAATCCCAAAGATCATGAACGCTGTGAGAACACCTATTCCAGGCATCTACCAGGCTGGACAATGGACCTACAGTCCCTCCGGGCTGCCCATTTCACTCCTGACCGGAAAAATTGCCGCAGACCAGGTCATCAAAGACCTGCGAAAAAGGAAGTAATTCGTTGCTGTGTGATCACAATGAAGAAAACAACTTCACCCTGCTGTAGTATGTCTGGCAGGGTAAAGAAAAATTCATAAAAGCAATCTACTTAGGGAAAACCGACATGCAAATTCGCGCTATACTCAACCCCGGTACTTACCATGGCACACGCCAAAAACCGCCATTTTTTGAAGGCTGGTATTATAAACTGGTCAGCGCAGACGAGAGACACAAAATCGCCATCATTCCTGGCGTGATTCTGGGAAAGGACCAACATGCCTTTGTGCAGGTGATCGATGGATCCGATGGCAGCACAGAGTATTTCACCTTTCCGTTTGACCAATTTCAGGTCGACTTTCCTCTATTTCGTTTAAGGATCGGCGGGAATCAGTTTGACGCTTCTCACCTGGAGGTAGATATTCAGCAGCCGGAAAGCCAGTTGCTTGGTAACATTCAATTCGGCACATTGAACCCCTGGCCTGTAACCCCCTTGTCTCCAGGTGTGATGGGGTGGTATTCGTGGGTGCCCAAAATGGAATGCTACCATGGCGTGTTGAGTTTTGACCATTCCCTGAGCGGTACTATCACCCTTAACGGAAAAGAGATGGATTTAAGTGGCGGGCGCGGCTATATTGAAAAAGACTGGGGAAAAAGCTTTCCCTCGGCATGGGTTTGGTTTCAAAGCAATCATTTCAAAGATGCCACCGCCTGTATCACAGTCTCGGTCGCCATTATTCCATGGGTTGGCAGCAGTTTTAAAGGTTTCATTGTCGGCTTTTGGCTGGAGGGCAAGCTTCACCGGTTCACCACCTATCTCAAAAGTAAAATCGAGTCGCTTGAAATCACCGATACCCACGTTGCGTGGGTGTTGCGAAACCGCACTCACCGCTTACGGCTCAATGCACGCCGTGCGCAGGGCGGGGTATTACGCGGTCCCACGCCGCTGGATATGGGCGCTCGCGTAATGGAAACCTTGAGTGCTTCCATTGATGTGAAGCTTGAAACCCTGCAGGGCGAGTTGGTATTTGAAGGGACAGGTGAAAATGCCGGGCTGGAAGTTGTCGGCGACTTGCAGCGCTTGCTCTCGGGTATGGCTTAGCGGTCAGGTGTGCCCAAAATTCGATCACCAGACGATCACCGATTAATCATCGGTAGAAATATCCTGATTGCACCAGGTGGTGGAGGTGTAGGAGTTGGGGTTGCACCAACCACTTTCAAACCGGCGTCAATGTTACTCATGCTGATCACGTTCGACGCAATATTGATTATGTCAGTGAAGCCAAGGTGACTGCCAGAGGGATTGACATCACTATCTGCAGTATCACTACCGATGTCTTTAAGCGTAAAGCTCGAACCCATGGGTGGTACAAAACGCATCCGATAAGCCCCTGGAGTTAAGGCAACCACTTGGTACAAGCCGCTTGGACCGGTTGTAAGTTGGTCGATCAGATATGTTTTCGTCTCATCCCAAAGTTGAACAAGAATGCCAGCGACACCGGGCTCACCGGAGTCTTGTATCCCATTTTGGTTAAGGTCGTGCCAGACGAAATTCCCAAGGTTGATTGGCGTTTGAGTACGAGTTGGGGTGGGGACCATGTAGGGGATCAAACCGACATCGATTAAGGTGGTGCTTATCACGTTGCTGGATATCGTGACGACATCTGTAAAACCAAAGTAAGTTCCAGAGGGGTGAATATCGCTATCTTTTGTATCATCGCTGCCCTGGTCTTTTGGAGAAAAACTGTCATTCACTGAGGGCAAGACCGCACGGATGCGGTAATCGCCTGGACCCAACGCAGTCAGTTGATACAAGCCGCTTGGACCGGTAGTGACTTGATCGAGCATCAACGTTCGGGAGGAATTCCAGAGTTGCATCAACACCCCTGCATAACCCGGTTCACCTGTGTCCTGGATGCCGTCCTGGTCCAGATCGTTCCAGACAAAATTCCCGATGCTTACTGGCGTAGGCGTTCGGGTGGCAGTTGCGGTAGGTTGTAAGGTGATAATTGGGAAGGTCGGAAATATTTGGGATTTGACCGGTGTTGTCGGTTGCAGCCACCAGCTTGCCAAAACTGAGATGAAGAACAACAGGATGAGGATATGGAAAATGGTTTTGTTTCTCATGACAGCCTCCGGCTTTGGATGTAGCGATACTGTTATCCTAATTTTTATCGATTACATTTCATCAACCAAATTAATGTACAATACTTTTTTGTGTAATAACAACTATTACAACAAAATTGAAAATGCTTACTTGATAGTTTCTTGCTGAGGGCTAGAATGTAAAGTTATTTTATGTGTGAGTCTCAGTCCTATTCAGATGGCAAGAACACCTGTTGTTTTCTGCGACAGCATAGGTATTTAGCAGCGTGGAGAATAGAATTATTTTAGCGTCAAAGGCAAAAATAGCCTGAAACCAGAAAAATCTGCTTCGTAAGCCCCAACGTCGCAAACTGCCAGGCCATCCCCATCGCCATCAATAGGGCGTAGATAACCGCGTTGGTCCATCAACGCACAGGAGGTCGGGTCGCCAGTGTCAATTGCTGAGCTGCCTGCCCCAAGGGCGTGGGTTTGGGTGAAACCGCCATTACTTGCCAGTGGTTGTAACTTTGGGTCAGCAGAGCTGTTGCCAGCGCCAAAATAGCCACCTTGGATGACACTGTAATTAATGCTTATGGTACTGGCGGCACCATCAGTTATCTGATTTGGTGTGTTCTCCCAGAAGACGCTATTGATCACCATCGGATGGCTACTAACGCTAAACATTCCACCACCCAAAGTTGATGCCGAATTGCCATGAAATGTAACATTTTTTAGTGTGGGACTGCTATCGTTGTTATACATACCACCCCCTACCGAGCTTGAGTTTCCAGTGAAGGTTACATTTGTAATTGAGGGGATGCTATCAAGATTGTAGACCCCTCCGCCTGAGGATGCTGAGTTTCCCAAAAAAGTAATTTTCGATAGCTCAGGGACACTGAAATGGTTAAATAATCCCCCGCCAGAATCAGCTGAGTTTCCTGCAAAGGAAATATCTGTTAGCACAGCATTGCTGTAGCTGTTATACATTCCGCCACCACTAATGTAGGCATAGTTTTGAGTAAAGGTCACATTATTAAGGTAAGGTTCGCTATCATCGCTATACATTCCTCCACCATAATTTGCGGCATTGTTCTCAAAAAAAGTAACGTTGTTCAGCAAGGGGCTGCTACCATTGGATGTATGCAAACCGCCGCCATTGTTGTTAGCCCCATTTGCAGAGAAGGTAACATTTGTCAGCCAGAAAATACTATCATCTTGGCTAGAAATCCCACCGCCATTTGTCGCGAAGTTGTTCTGGAAGGTCACGTTAGTCAGCGCGGGTGAACTATATTCGTTATACATGCCGCCACCGTCTCGTCCTGCGGTATTCCCAGAAAACGTGACGTTAGTTAGTGTAGGGTAAGAGAAAAAAGTGTTGAACAATCCACCACCATCATAGACGACTTGGTTGTCGCTGAAGATCAGGTTGGTCAGGGTGGGGCTGTTTTGGCTGATATACATGCCAGCACCATAGGTCCCATTTCCGGCTCTAATCGTAAAGCCATCAATGACGATAGTTTCTAACAAACCGTATGCGGAAACAACCCTATGGCTGTTGTCTGAATAATTGCCGCTAACACCGATATCACCGCTCAGGACGGTTGTGTTCTTTTGCCAGTCACGTTGCTCCCAGGTGCCGCCTGCGGCGGGAAAGCCGCCATACACGTCTACGCCTTCAGCCAGTTGGAAAGTTATATCGCGATCGGTGCCGTTGGTGGGTTTGTGAGTCCCCGCGGCTACCCAAATCTCATCACCCGGGTTTGCGTCTTCCAAGGCATTTTGTAGGGTGCAGGCGTTAGTCCACGAGTTGCAAAGCCTTGAAGTTCCATTGTGCTTGACGTACCAGATCCTGCCTCCTTGAGCCTTATGTGCACCTTGGACAGGTGAACTAATTCCAATGCTAATAATAAGGAGAGCAACCATGATTGCTGTTCGAATTCTTGATACCTTCATTGAAGACCCTCCAGTCATTAATCGGACAGTTGATTTTTGTAATAGTACATTAACAAAGCAAAAACTTATAAAAAACATATAAGCTTCATGAGTGTGAACGGGAATATGTGGCAGTGGAATGGCTGGAAGTCTGTTTCCATTTGCAATGAAACCTTGCAGTTGTATGAATAAGTATTCTGATGGGACAGTTGCCAGGCTGAGTTGGAACGGGACACCCTTACAGCGGAATAGAACCGCGTAATCTACCTATTGATTGGGATTATAGTTCATACGGTTGGGTTCCTTGTTCGCTTATTTTGGTTGGATTCACCCAAGTTTGACAAAAATATTACTGGGAGTCCGGTAAAAGATATTCAGAAAAGGTTAAACAAAAAGTGAGCGCGGAGAGGATCGAACTCTCAACAAACGGCTTAAAAGGCCGCTGCTCTACCATTGAGCTACGCGCCCGTGTGAAGGGAATGCTATTTTAGCACGCACTTCGAGGCGCGTCAATGAATTTTTGAGTTTGGTTGAGGCAGTTTACTGAATCAAATCTGCTGTACGTAAGAGGCTATCTCTCCTCACAAGGTAGGATAAGCTGGAATCCAAAGGGACCCACCCCCTTCATCCCCTAGCCTCTGGCACGCAAGCAGTCCCTTCGCTTCGCTGGAGGGGGTTTATTTCCCTCCGCTGACATCGAATAGGTCAATGCAGCGGCTGGAGACACCCTTACAGGGCAATAGAGCCCCAGCCCTACGAAGATTTTTTTTGAAGGGATTACATCTTCCTCCGCTGTCATCGAATAAGCCAATGCTGCGATTGGAGACACCCTTACAGGGCAATAGAGCCCCAGCCGCACGAAGAGTTTTAGTTCGTAGCGGGCTTGCTCCGCCGTACTTCAGAAAACCATATTCCCCCTTTCCCCCGGGTATAATGGAGAAAACCTATCAGAGAGGTGGAAAATGAATAAACAGAAACTCCCCTACGGGCTTTGGCCCAGCCCGATCTCCCCGTCCATGATTGCCGGCGGAATCCGCCTGAACGATGTGCAATTTTCACCGGATGGGGAAACCCTGGTTTGGTCACAATCTTTGGATGGTAAAACCAGTCTCTTCGCCTGGCGGGATGGAGAAGCAGCCTGGAACCTGAGCGGCGAGTTCAACCCCTCTGGCGCGGTGGGTTACGGCGGCGGGGATTTTTTCGCTGGAAATGAAGCCGTTTTCTTCTGCGATCGGAATGGCAGGCTCTATAGCAAGCCTTACAACACAGGTCTGCCTAAAGCACTGACCCCTGAATTTGGCGGCTGCGCATCACCCCAGCTCAGTCCGGATGGAAGTTTCATTGTTTTCGTGCACACTTATGAAGGGCGCGACCTGCTGGCTAGCGTTACTTCCGACGGCTCTGAATGGCCCATTATCCTGAGGCAAGGGGCGGATTTTTACCTGCAGCCAACCCTCAGCCCTGACGGCTCGCTCTTGGCCTGGGTGGAGTGGGATCACCCCAATATGCCCTGGGACGGCAGCCGCCTGATGCTGGCCGAAATGAGCAAGGATGGCAGCAGCCTGAATGCTATCAGGCAAATCGCCGGAGACGAAAATGTGTCGGTCTTTCAACCCGCCTTTTCCCCGGACGGCAGTAAGCTTGCCTGGCTTCAAAATAATACTGAATTTGACGACCTGCAGGTGAGGGATCTGGAAACTGATACCATTCAAACCTTGCTCGAAAACCAACCCCTGATGCTGCCAGCCTGGGTGCAAGGGCAGCGCATATATAACTGGGCGGCTGATGGCAGGGCGATTTATTATTTACATAATCTACAAGGGACAGTCAGTCTTAACAAAGCTGACTTAGGGAACGGGCAGGCACGCTCCCTACAGGTCGAAAAAATCCAGGCTGACAGCTTTACCCTCATCGAACAACCCACACTCTCACCTGATGGCAGTTTGGCTTTTATTGCCCAATCTTCCACCCTGTCCCCAAGGATCACCCTCCTCAAGGAAGGCAAAATTCGCACCATTGCCCGAAGCGCATCCGAACTATTGGCAAAAGAAGATTTCTCTGAACCTCAATCCTTCAGCTGGACCTCATCAGATGGGGTCGAGGTGTTTGGTCTCTATTATCCACCTGCCCATGCTCAGTACACCAGTGACGGCGCGCCGCCTCTGATCGTCTATGTGCATGGGGGTCCGACTTCACAGGTTTTCAATGCCTTCAATCTGGAAGCCGCCTACTTTACCAGTCGGGGTTACGCGTACTTTGCGGTCAACTATCGCGGCAGCACCGGTTTTGGGCGCAGCTACCGAGATGCTCTCAAAGGCAACTGGGGCAAAATTGACCTGCAGGATGTGATCGAAGGCACGAAAGCCCTGGTCGATGCCGGGTTGGCAGACCCCAAAAAACTGGTTATCAAGGGTGGAAGCGCGGGAGGTTTTACAGCTTTGAATGCCCTGGTGCAGCATCCTGGTTTCTTCAAGGCTGGCTTGGTTTCCTATGGTGTCTCCAATCTCTTTTTGCTGGATATGGACACGCATAAATTCGAAGCCCACTACACCGAATCGCTGGTCGGCAAGCTGCCTGAAGCAGCAGAAAAATACCATGCCTGGTCGCCGGTCTTTCATGCTGAAAAGATTCGTGACGCCGTGGCAATTTTCCAGAGCAGCGATGATAAGGTGGTGCCGGTGGAACAGTCCGAATCAATCGTAAACCTTCTGAGAGCTAATAAAGTTCCGCATGAATACAAGCTATACGAAGGCGAAGGGCACGGCTTTCGTAAAAAGGTCAACCTGATCGACTTTTATGAAAGCATTGACAGGTTTCTTAAACAATATGTAATTTTCAGCCTTTAGGAGAGTTTATGGAGAAGGAATTAACACTCAAGTCGGTCAGCGGTAAGCAGTTGTGGGGGAAGGTCAAGCGCGATCCTGGGACTTCGCGTGCGGTGGTGGTGTTGGCGCATGGTCTGGGAGAGCACATCCAACGTTACGAGCATGTTGCCTCTGCCTTCGATCAAAGAGATATCGCATTGATGGGTTTTGACCAGCAAGGGCATGGCAAATCCGGAGGGAAACGGGGTGTGATCGCCGGAAACGATTCGCTTATCCAGGATCTGAAAGCTGTTGTTAGACTTGCCAGGGATATGGCTCCGGATAAGCCAGTATTCCTGTACGGTCACAGCATGGGTGGAATCGAAGCGCTCTATTACGGGCTCAAATCCGAAGAGAGGGTGGATGGCATTATTTCCACCAGCCCGGCACTGGACGCGGGTACGATGTCCAGGGCTCAAAAAACGTTGGTGAAAGTCTTGAAACCGATCCTGCCTGACCTGGCTGTGGACAATGGGTTGGAGGTGGAAGCCCTCTCCCGAGATGTCGAAGTAGTGCGGCGCTATCGACAGGATCCGCTGGTACACCCAAAAGCCAGTGTGACCCTGGCTGGCTTCATGCAGGAAGCTGCAGAATATGTGAGAAACAGAACCGACGCGTGGGACCTTCCGCTCTACCTGGCTCATGGCAGCGCCGACCGGATCTGCCCGGTGGAAGGTTCACGCCAGTTTGCCAGCAAGGTTGACGGAAAAGTGACTTACCGGGAGTGGGAAGGGCTCTACCACGAGACGCACAACGAACCTGAGAAGGAACAGGTACTGGCAACCATGTTGGATTGGCTGGATTCAAGAATTTAACAAAACCACTTCACTTTTACAGGGTTTGGCTCGTTTTCGATGGCAACGGCTTGCAACGCTGCCAGCATCTTTTCGCATTCATTTAAAGCATAGGCTTCATG
>Ga0123335_1005959_pt1 | contig 14489 bp, 8 predicted proteins | sample BiotimSIPDNA_2_FD_89707 | JGI IMG/M metagenome (GOLD analysis project Ga0123335, IMG submission 89707) | Anaerobic biogas reactor microbial communites from Washington, USA - Biogas_R2 time_0 SIP DNA | ecosystem: Engineered > Bioreactor > Anaerobic > Unclassified | place: Washington, USA... | reverse complement strand
CCTGAAGGCAAAGACATCCGGAGTTGTGAAGGCGCTCTGCCTCCATGTCGCCCACACCTGCAACCTTTGCTGCTCCTACTGCTTCGCCGGACAGGGAAGGTACAGCGGCGAAAGGGCTCTGATGAGCTTCGAGACGGGCAGACGGGCGCTGGACTTCCTTATCGAGAACTCGGGCAGCCGGCGCAATCTCGAAGTCGACTTTTTCGGCGGAGAGCCGCTGATGAACTTCGATGTGGTGAAGCGGCTGGTGGAATACGCCCGCTCTGTGGAAGGGGAAAAGGGCAAGAATTTCCGCTTTACCCTCACCACCAACGGCGTTCTTATCGACGACGAGGTTATAGACTTCGCCAACCGCGAGATGAGCAACGTGGTGCTTTCGCTTGACGGCCGCAGGGAGGTGCACGACCGTTTCCGCGTGGATCATGCCGGACGGGGAAGCTGGGATCGCATAGTTCCGAAATTCAAACGGCTGGTGGAAGCCCGGGGAGGGAAGAACTACTACATCCGGGGCACCTTCACCCATATGAATCCCGACTTCCTCGAGGATATAAAGACCATGCTCGACCTGGGCTTTGACGAACTGAGCATGGAGCCGGTCGTCTGTCCGCCCGATGATCCCCTGGCGCTGACCGAGGATGACCTTCCCGTGGTGCTGGAGCAGTATGAGCGTCTCGCCGACCTGATTGTCAGCCGGCGGGAGGAGGGGCGACCCTTCACCTTCTACCACTACATGATTGATTTGGAGGAGGGTCCCTGCATCTACAAGCGCATCTCGGGCTGCGGCTCGGGCTGCGAATATCTGGCGGTGACCCCCGACGGGCAGTTATATCCCTGCCATCAGTTCGTGGGCGATGAGAAATTCCGCCTCGGCGACGTGTGGGAGGGCGTGACCAACACCGAAATGCAGGCCGAATTCGCGGCTTCCAACGTCTACACAAAGCCCGCCTGCGAGGACTGCTGGGCAAAGCTCTGGTGCGCCGGAGGCTGCGCCGCCAACTCATATCACGCCGCCGGCTCGGTGAACGGCTGCTACGAATACGGCTGCAAGCTCTTCCGCCGCCGGCTCGAATGCGCAATCATGGCGGAAGCCAGGCGCATGCTTGCCGATGAATGATGCCGGCGATTATCGTTTTAACCTGTAAGAACCCGTGATTACGCGATTACGCAATTACACATGCCCGCAAAGGGCTTTTCGGGGGCATAAAATTAAGTATGAAATTTAGAATTCTTTCATTTGTTCTGTCCGTCCTGCTTTTAATTCCGGCGCTGTCGGCTGTGACATGCGCATACGCCGCCGAACCGGAGATGGGCGAATATATTATTACCCTTTCGGATGAGGGGCGCCGGGATTATCTGCGGGATTATCTGCTCAAAGAATACGGCGGCTGTCTGCTTGCCGAGTATCACACCCTTCTCCGCGGCTTCGCGATAACTCTGCCGAAAGCCGAGGCGTGGAAGATACCCGGACTTGCGGGCGTCGAATCGCTGCTTGTCTCGCTTACCCGCACCCGGGCTGCGGTGACGGCTTTTCCGCTCTGCGACGGTTCGGGCGACGGCAGTGATATTTCCGCCGCGTCAATTACGAATACGCTGTCGGAACCGGACACAGGAGTTTCGGAATCCGAAAAACCGGGCAAGGCATCCCGCTCGGTCATCTCCCCCCGGGCAGCCCTGGGGGAGGAATACGACGGCCTTCGCGGCGAGGGCATGATTATCGCTGTGGTGGATTCGTCATTTGACGTGACCCACCCCCTCTTTACCCTCTCGGCGGACACCGGCATAGCCCTCACCCGTCCGGAAGTGGACGAACTGCAGAAGGCAAAGCTGTCGATTGCCAACTCCATAGTCACAAAGAAGCAGGACGCCTATGTGAGCGCGAAGATACCCTTCGCCTACGACTATGTGGGGCGTGACACCGACACCTTTACAACCGATTCCCACGGCACCCATGTGGCGGGTATTTTAGCCGCAAACGCCAAAGGCGCGGAGAACGGCTTCGACGGCATCGCCCCCGAAGCTCAGCTGCTTCTCATGAAGTGCCAGGGCGATACGGGGACGGACGGCTTCAAGGATTACGCCATTGTCGCCGCCTGCGAAGACGCTCTGCTGTTAGGCGCCGACGTCATCAACATCAGCGCGGGAGCGCCTGCCTCTTTTGAGGATTACAGCGGCGAGACGGTGGACTACAACGCGCTTACAAAGAAAATTCACGAAGCCGGTACCGCCGTGGTCTGCGCCGCCGGCAACGAGGGAAGTCTCGGAATCGGCGTGGGCACGGGCTACGAAGAAAAATACGGCGTTTCAGGACCGCCGGCGGCTCATCCCGACACGGGCGTAATCTCCTGCCCCTCCGCCGGCGAATATGCCCTTGCCGCCGCCTCGTATAACGGCGAACTTTCCGCCTACGACGACGGTCTGCTGCTCACCGACGGCATTCCCGCTCCCTGCTGGGACGGCTCCATCTCCTCTTTCGGCAGTGAATTCGCCGGCAGAACTCTCAGCTATGCGGAGGTGGGCGGCGTGGGACTGCCCGAGGACTACGAGGGGTTAAACCTGTCGGGGCGCATAGCCCTCATAAACCGGGGCGACATAACCTTCATCGAAAAGCTTAAGAACGCCGAAAAGGCGGGAGCCATAGGCGCGGTCATAATCAACGCAAAAGGCTCCGACCCGGTCACCATGCTGCTTGAGGAGGGACTTATCCCCGCGGTCATGGTGTCCTGGGAGAGCGGCCGGCGCATGATATCGCTGATAAGCGGCGGAGTGGGGCGCTTCACCGTGGTGTCGGACAGCTTCTCGACCTTCATGAATCCCGACGGCGGAACCATATCCGACTTCTCGTCCTGGGGACCTACCCCGGCGCTCCGGCTTAAGCCCGACGTGACGGCGCCCGGCGGTCTTATCTACTCAACCGCCGCGGGGGGCGGCTATACCATAATGAGCGGCACCTCCATGTCCTCCCCCTACACCGCCGGAACTTACCTTCTGCTGCTTGAAAAGCATCGGAACAATCACGGCGACCGCATTGAAAAGGATAGGGCGGGCTTTATAAACGCCCTGCTCATGTCCTCGGCTCAGCCGCTAAAAAACAGCGAAGGCATTGAATATTCGCCCAGGCGGCAGGGGGCGGGCGTGCTCTCTCTCGGCTCGGCGCTTGACTGCGGGACGCTGATAACTTCATCTGACGACGGCTTCTGCCGGGTCAATCTCGGAGGCGGTATCAGCCGCTCGGCAGATATCACATTCAATCTCGAAAACCTTTCGGACACAAAGAAAACCTACAGCCTGTCGGCGGTCATCTGCTCCGACAGCGCCGAATTCAACTCTCAGGCGGGCGGGTACTTCATCACCGGCGAGCCGACAGCCCTCAAATCCGCCGCCGCCGCGCTCATCGGCGATATAAAAATCCTCTCGGGCGAGGCTGTTATCAACAGCAGAGGCGGGCTCAACCGCTTCGGCGCGAAATACTCACCCGCCTCGGTCACCCTTGAGGGCAAGAGCGGCGCTTCGCTCACGATTCGGATAAATCTGTCGGTGGAGGAATCGGCGAATCTCCTCAAAGCCTTCAGAAACGGCTTCTATTTAGAGGGATATATATACGCCGAATGCGCCGACGAGAGCGTATCCCTCCCCTACTGCGGATTCGTCGGCGACTGGAGCGCCCTGCCCTCCATATCCGAGGATCCCGATTACTTCCCCGGCGCACTTGTCTCGATGATAGTGAAGCCGCAGACCTTTGACGGCTATCTGCTGGGCGAGAACATCTTCGACGAGGATCTGACCCAGATCTACCGCCCCGAGCTGGCGGCGATCTCGCCCGACGGCAACAGCGTCGGCGACTATCTCGGCGTCCGGCTCTGTCTGCTGCGCAATGTCACCATGCTGAAATTCACCGTTCATGAGGTTCGGAACGGTCAGCGCGTACCCGTCTATATCAGAGATGAGGAACGGCTCGCGAAAGCCTATGTGACCGGCGAATCAGAGCCGAACAAGGTGATTTTCTACTCACTCTGGAACGGCGGTGCCGCCGACTGCCTCGACTACCGCTTCGCCGACGGCGAATATGTCCTTGAGGTGCGCGCTTTCTCCGAGGCGGGGGGCGCGCAGAGCGTGTTCTACTCCTTCCGCATAGACACGGTGAAGCCGGTTCTCCGCTCGCATAAGATCGAAACAGAGGGCGGCAGACGGCTGCTGACCCTGAATTTCTCCGACAATCTGGGCGTGCAGGCGCTCCGCGTCTACGAGGGCACCCCGAAGGACGCGCCGAAGGATTTTGAGCCCTTTAATTCGCTCATTGCGGTCACGCCCGATGAAGACACCGTAACCTTCGACATAACCGATGCCGATGACGGCCATCTCTACATCGAGATAGCCGACTACGCCGGGAACACCGCCCTGCTGCGCATAAGCATCGACGGATGAGACCGAGAAAGGATGATACAATAATGAAACCGATACGCATACGCATTCTTTCCGTCTTTATGACGGCGCTGTGTCTCGCCCTCTGTCTATGCCTGTGCCTGTGCCTGCCGGCGAATATATCAGCGGCGGAGGCTGCCGAAAATTATGTCATTATGACCGGCGGCGGGAGCCTTGACAGCCTGATTGATGTCTGCGCCGAACTGGGCGTCGTTCCCTACGCCGAATGGGGACGGGGCATCGCCGTTTCGCTGACCGAAAGGCAGGCGGCGGCGCTCGGCGCTCTCCCATGTGTATATGATATCCATACCGAATACCGTTTTGAGATGCTCGGCGCCGGATACGCCGGAATCGCTCTCCTTGAAGACGAGGATGAGGACGCTCCCCGTGTCTACCCGCCCTACGACAAGATAACCTACGACAGCGCCGACGGCTATTCCGGACAGGGCATGGCGGTCGCGGTCATAGACAGCGGCTTCACCGTAAAAAGCGACTGGTGGGCGCTCTCCGACCCGAAATCCGCTTCTCTCACCGCCGAAAAGGTGAGCGAATTATCGAATGAACTCAAGGGAAGCGGCAAATATCTGAACGCCAAATTTCCCTGGGTCTGCGACTACACCGACGGCGACAGCGACGTCTCGGGCACCTCTGTGCACGGGAACTGCGTGGCGTCGGTCATAGGCGCCAACGGCCCCGCCGCCGGTCTGCCCTTTGCCGGCGTTGTTCCCGAAGCCCAGCTGCTTCTGATGAAGGTAATGTCGGACAGCAGCAGCGACTATGTCGCCGAATCCTCCATAGCCTCCGCCCTTTACGACGCCCGTCTCCTGGGCGCCGACGCGGTCAACATCAGTCTCGGCTCGGCTGCCGGCTTCTCGGACGGCTGGCCCATGGTGAACGCCGTCACCGAGGAGATTAACCTGACGCTTGAGGCGGGGATTGCGGTCATCTGCGCCGCCGGCAACGAGAGCTTCATCGGCTACGGCACCGCCGCCGACAACGCGGCCGGCATCGCTCTCCCCCGCGCCGACGTCACCGACTACGGAACCATATCCACCCCCGCGTCAATCGACGGGGTCATAGCCGTGGGTGCCTTTTCCTCGCCCCTCACCGTCTCCGAATGCATAACAGCCGCCTCGGGCCGGGAAATAGGCTATTCCGACAGCTGCAAGCGCTACTTCGAGAGCGAGAGCTTCACCGTCCTGCTGGGCGACGGCGAATATGAATATGTTGCGGTGGGCGGTCTCGGCACAAAAGACGACTATGCCGCCGCGGGCGACCTGACCGGCAAGATTGCCCTTGTCAGCCGGGGCGAGATCACCTTCGTCGAGAAGGTCAACAACGCCGCCGAGGCGGGCGCGGCCGCGGTCATTGTCATAAACAACAAGCCGGAAGAACTGAACTCACAGATAAAGATGGAGCTGACCGGCGCCGAGATCCCCGCCATACTCATCACCGCCGCCGACGGCGAATATCTGACGAATGCCGCTGACAAGCGTGTGACCGTCAAAGTCGGACACGCGGTTCTCATCGTAAATCAGCGGGTTTCCCCCTACTCCGACTCCTCCCGGGGCGTCACTCCCCAGATGACCCTGAAGCCCGAGATTTCAGCCGCCGGCATCGACGTTTACTCGCTTTCCGACGGCGAAGAGTTTGTGCTCATGTCGGGCACCTCGATAGCCGCCCCCTTCGTCACCGGCGCTTCTGTGAAGTATATGCAGTACGCCCGCGCCAAAGGGCTTGACGACAGCCCCGCCGCCGTCCGCGCGGCGCTCATGAACGCCGCCTCCCCGGCCTCTGCCGCCGGCGGCGCCGAGTATTCCCCCCGCTGGCAGGGCGCGGGTTTCCTTGAAACCGAGCGGGTCATCTCCTGCGCCGAGTACGGGCTGAGCCTTGCGGCTGCCGACGGCTCGGGCGTCCTGTCTCTCGGCGACAAACTGTCCGCCGACGGGGTGATAAATCTGACCTTTGACGTTATAAACAACTCGACCGTTTCCCGGACTGTAAATCTCACCGTCCCGGTGCTTGCCGACGAGCTGACCGCCGCCGATGTAAACGACGAGACCCAGTGGTTCATCTCGGGCGCATCGGTGCCCCTCTCGGGCGCCGTGGTGAATTACGGCTCCTCCACCGCCAACCTGAACACCCACTCCGGCAAGCCGGGAACCGCTCAGCTCACCCTCCCCGCTTCGTCAAAGACCCAGGTGACTCTGCGGCTGCGCATCGGTTCCGCCGCCGCTGCCGAACGGCGGGATAAGATGCCCCACGGCTTCTTCGTCGACGGCTATATAATCTGCGCCCCCGCCGACAACTCTGCCGATTCGGGCAGCGCGGATCGTTCTGTTTCAATCCCCTATTTCGGCTTTGTCGGCGACTGGAACACCGCCCCCGCTCTTGACGCCTCGGTATACGGAAGCGGCAAGCCGGTTTACGACGGCGTTTACCTCTATTCCACCATTTCAGGCCGCAAGTATGTGATTCTCGGCTATGGCGAGGTGGACGACGGCAGTTATGACGCCGCCCTCAACGCCTTCTCGCCCGGCGTCGACGGAAATTGCGACAGTGTTCATCTGGGCATTGATCTGCTGCGCCCGCTGAGCTACCTGCAGGTCACCGTAACCGATCCCGAGGGCAATACGGTTCTCATGTCGGACGCCCGCGACCCCATGCGCAAGAATATCACGCTGGAGGGACGCATCAAAAACTACTCCTTCGAGATATGGGACGGCGGCGCCGAGGACAACTCCCGCTTCATCTTCCCCGACGGCGACTATACCATGACCATCCGCGCCATTCCCGCCTCCTACGGGATACGCCTTGCCGACGGCGACGACCCTGCCGAACTTTTCACCGACGACATGTACGAGACCCTCTCGATTCCCTTCGTTCTCGACACCGCCCCGCCAAAACTCGAGAGCTATAAAATTGAACGCGACGAAGACTCCGGACTTTACTCTCTCACCGCCGAAGTTTCGGACAATCACGCTCTGCGCTTCGCCGAGCTTGACTGGTCGCCCTCTCTCAGCATCTTTTCCGCCGCCCCGGAACAGCTTGCCGACACTAAAACGACTTCCGACGGCGGCAGGTCCTGCACCGTGGTCTTTGAGGACAAGGCTTTCTCGGCTCTGCCCGCCCGGGGATATATCTATCTCAAACTCACCGACTATGCCTACAACACCAACATCTTCAGAATCTATTGCGGCGACAAACAATAGCGCGCGTATGACATGTGACGGCGCAGGTGCGGCGGGTGACATAGACCTCACCCGCTGCACCCTCTGTCCCCGCCGCTGTTCCGCCGACCGCCGTGTGTCGCCCGGCTTCTGCCACGCCGGCGCGAACATCGGCTGCAGCGCAGGCGGAAATGCCGGCGCGTCTCACGACCCCGCAAATACCCTCCGCATAGCCCGCGCCTCGCTCCATTACTGGGAGGAGCCATGTATCAGCGGGGAACAGTCCGACGGTATACCCCCGTCACGGCGGCGCGGCAGCGGCACCGTCTTCTTTTCCGGCTGTCCGCTGAAATGCGTCTTCTGTCAGAACCGGCATATCTCCATCGAGGCTTTCGGACGGGTCGTCACCGTGGACGGCCTCTGCGATATTATGCTCCGGCTGCGCGATTCGGGGGCATACAATATCAATCTTGTCAGTCCGACCCAGTTCATACCGCAGATAGCGTCGGCTCTCCGGGCTGTCAAAGGGGAGCTTGCCATTCCGGTGATCTACAACACCGGCGGCTACGAGCTCCCCTCTTCTCTCCGTCTGCTGGACGGGCTTGTCGACGTCTGGCTCCCCGACTTCAAGTACTGCTCCCCCGACCTTGCCGCTGAATATTCCGCCGCCCGCGACTATCCTCAGATCGCCGCCGAGGCTCTGCGCGCCATGTATTCTCTCTCCGGCGACTGCGTTTTTGATTCCCGCGGCATGATTCTCCGCGGCGTCATCGTCCGCCATCTCGTGCTCCCCGGCTGCCGATGTGACAGCATCGAAGTCCTCCGCCGCATCGCCGAAATCAAGAACGAGGGCGGTATCTCCCGCGATATCCGCGTCTCAATTATGAGCCAGTACACGCCCCCCTCTGATCCGCCGCCCGGCTTCCCCGCCGAGCTGCTCCGAACCCTCACCTCATTTGAGTATTCCTCCGTCCTCGCCGAAGCAGACCGCCTCTCCCTCTCCGGCTACCGCCAGTACGGCTCACCCGCCGGAGAGAGCTTTATCCCTGCGTTTGATCTGACGGGGGTGTAGGGGAGTACGCGGAGGACGCGGGGACGCGGTCGCTTTTCGAGAAAAGCTCCGCAAAAGCTTTTATGTGCGGCGAGCTTTGCTCGCCGGGAGGGATGGAATTTCAGATACATTCAACATGCAAAGAGCGTCGGCTTTGTTTTTGCCGACGCTCTTTTGTTCCGATTCATATTCATAAACGGCTGAACATTCTCACCGCGTAGGTCTGTATGTCGCCGGGGGTTACCATTTCGTATTTCTCTTTGACTTCGCAGAAATACTCGCCTATCAGACTTTTTTCTATTATCCGGTCTGACGGTTGTCCGCATGGGATGTCGCCTCTGGCGGCAAGCCAGGGAGATTCACTGTGCGTGAACTGTTCCAGTATCTTTCCGCTGTAACACGAAAAATACTTAATCACGCTGTCGATTACCGCTCTTTCCCGTGTCGTGAAGACCGAATCGTCAAATTCCTCTACCGGTGCAATCGGATCAAAACGGTAATCTGCATAGCGGGCGTATATTCTTCTGTAAACCGGTCCGTGCACCCAAGCCCGGCAATCGTCGCAGAACAGGAACTCTCCGTAAAAAGCATAGAAAAATCCCTGGATATAATACAACACTTTCTGCAGAGCCAGCGGTGTGATATCCTGACAACGGTTTAATATATAGCCGACCGTCAAATCGATTTTCTCTGTCTTTCCGCCTTCAATTCCCATCAGGTTTTCAACCGCTTTTTTGCTGTTCCGATATGTTTGCTCCGACTGAAGTTTATCCTTATTCCGCTCCAGCAGCTCTGAGTAGCAGTTCGGATCGTCGGCGATTTGTTTGAGAACATCTGAATACTGTCTGCTGGGCACATCGCCGTCGATATAACGCGATAATGTATGCTCTCCCCAGCCGAGCAGCAGCGAAAGTGGGCGTTTCCCGATTTCGTATTTTTCGGGGATTGACCGCACCTTATCGAGAGAGATTATATCGTTCTTTTCGCGGTACACATCGTAAACGGCTTTTAGGTTAGCGTCTTCGATTTCGGGAATCCATACCGGTTCCCCGCAGACTTTGCATACGGCTTCGCTGCCTCTGAATGAATACCGCTCACCGCGGATGTCCCCCGACATTTCCCTTTTTTCAATCACATATTCATTTTCGGCACGGCAGTTTTCACAAAAATATTTCTCTTTCATGTTCGTATTCATGTCGGCTCCTTTCATTCATTGTTTTCCCTGTTTTCCCTCATCTGAAAGCATAATCAACCGGTCTGTTCGGCTTGTGAAAAGATATCACAACCACTCTGTTGCCGTCCGGCATTTCTAAAATATTAAATTTGATATAGATGTCCGCCGTTTCCTTTACATCAAGCGCGTTGTATAATTCCGCCTGCGGAACGAAGACATAGAGAATTTCGTGCTCATATCCCGGTTTTGTGTTATTTAACGTGTGACAAAAGTCGTCGGCGCTGATGCTCATAAGGATTTCTTTCTGTTTGGAGACACGGAGATTGTATTCTCTTATAAAGTCCTCGTTTTCCTGTCTGTTTGACCCTTTTGAAATCGAGTATCTGTCGTATTCAACACACCGTTTTATGATATTCAGAATATCTTCTATCTGTTCCCTTGTATAATCCTGATTGTAGTGCGGATTGCCGCTCAATGACACATCACCTCCATTTCCGTTTATAGTATACACAATAAATCAGGAAAGTCAAGATAAATGCACTAATTAGTACATTTATCTTTGTAACTATTCTGTGAACCGACTGTTTGTGTATTAAATGATACTGATGCATTATTCAATGTACCCCCAACATCATTTCCCGCAAATCGCTCTTGCATACCGCCCTGTTCGGGTATATAATGTATATATCACAACACAACGGAGGGCTATCTTCATGACAAAGCACAGACAGCTTTACAACTACAACGACAAGCTGAAGGTGAAGGACAAACTCTTCACGCCGCTGGCGGGTGTCCGTCTGGGCGACGGACTTTTCAAAGAGGTCTTTGAGAACAACATCAATTATCTCAAGACCCTTGACGACGGCTCCATGATGTACTGGTTCGACAAGAAGACCGGCACTCCCACCGACGCCCAGCCCTATACCGGACATTTCGAGGACAACCTGAAGGGCTCCACCCTGTCAATGTTCCTCATGGGCGCCGGCAACACGCTGCGCTGGGTGGACGACGACGAGCTTCGCCGCCGCGTCTCGGTGCTCATGGACAAGCTGCGCTCCTCCGCCGAGGAGGACGGCTTCCTAATGCCGGTGGATCAGACCCGCTTCGCCTACAAGGAATATCCCCACTATGTCCGCATCTGGCTGACCTACGGTCTCTGCGCCGTCGCCCTCTCCTGCGAGGATGAGGACGCCTACGGACTCCTGCGCCGCTGGCAGGACTGGTTCAACAGCTGCATCGACCTGCCGATAATCAAGTACCTTGAACTTGCGTTCCAGGGCGTCGTGGCGTCTCCCTATGTCTACACCACCCCCATTGGCAAGCGTGAGGACATCGACACCACCATTGAGGCATATGAGGAGCCATGGCGGCTGGCTCAGTTCATGCGCCGGGAGAAGGACTGCGTGCACATCCGCAAGCAGCCCGGACGGGAGCCTCACGCCCACGGCACCGAACTCGAGGGCTTCGAGGGCTATCTCGACCTCTACCGCGCCACCGGCCGCAACTACTATCTCGACGCGGTAATGGGCGCCTGGGAACTCTACCGCCGCGACTGGCAGCATGTGGGCGGCGGCATCGTCATGATCGAGGGCATGATGGAGAACCTCTACCCCGGCTGCCGCTGGATCGATCCGCAGAAGAAGTACAACGAGCTCTGCTGCACCTCCTTCTGGATGTATCTCAACCTCCGTCTCCACCGCCTGTTCCCCGACGAGGAGGTCTACATGGACGAGGTGGAGAAGTCGCTCTTCAACCTCTGCTTCGCGGCTCAGGAGGCTGACAAGGGCATCCGCTACTTCAACAATCTTGAGGGGCGCAAGGTGCAGCCCGGCGGCATACACTGCTGCTGCGGCGTGGGCACCCGCATCTACGGCTCCATGCCCGAGTTCATCTTCTCCATCGCCCCCGACGCCGTTGCCGTCAACATGTACGCCCCCTCCGAGATCGACTGGGAGCGGGAGGACGGCGTTGTCACCATAAAGAACGAGGGCAATATTCCCTACCGCGACGATGTAAAACTCACCCTTTCCATGGCAAAGCCCGCAAATTTCGACCTGCGGCTCCGCATTCCGCGCTGGACGGCGGCAAACGACGGGGTCGGTATCAGCGTAAACGGCGAGAAGGTCTGCACCGGCAGGCCGGGCAGCTATGCCGTGATATCCCGCGAATGGGCGGACGGCGACGTTGTCGAATATACCCTGCGCCAGGCCTGGGTAATCACCAAGTACAGCGGCGCCGACGAGTTCCCCCAGTTCAGCCGCTATTACATCCAGCGGGGTCCGGTGCTCTACGGCATCACCGCGCCCAGCGTCAGGAGGGCGCGTCAGATCGGCTGGTCGGTCTCCGACTTCGAGAAATGGATAACACCCAATGAAACGCCGCTCCACTATGACATCGCCATGCACTCCGACTGCGAGCTTGTTCCATATTATGAGATAGGCTGCGACGTGGACTTCACCTGCGTGCCGGTCGTCACCGACTGAGTGCAAGACACATCAAGCGATCCCCCATACAACGATTTTCCGCAATGAGGTAAACAATGATCCCCCGTGAGCAGATAATTTCCGGCATTTCCGATAACAAACTGATTCTTATTATGCGCAGAGTGCCCGAGGAGCGGCTTCTGCCCCTTGCCGCCGCCCTCTATTCCGCCGGCGTGCGCTATGCCGAGGTCACCTTCGTCCAGTGCGGCGACCCGCTTGACACCTGCCGCGCCATCAGCCGCCTGCGCGAGAATTTCGGCGGCGGCGCCGATCCGATGCATTTGGGCGCAGGCACCGTCATGAACACGGCTCAATTAGGCGAGGCGCTTGCCGCCGGCGCGTCGTTTATGATATCCCCCAACACCTCCCGGCAGGTAATTGAAGCCACCCGGGAGGCGGGGGCGGTGTCAATCCCCGGCGCCCTGACCCCCACCGAGATAGCCGCCGCCCATGAGTACGGCGCGGACTATGTCAAGCTCTTTCCGTCCGACGCCTTCGGGCTTGGGTATATAAAGGCAGTCCGCGCACCCATGCCGCACATTCGACTGCTTGCGGTTGGAGGCGTGACGGCGGACAGCATCCCCGGTTTCCTCGGCTGCGGCATCTCGGGCTTCGGCGTCTCGTCGGGGATAATCGACAAGGCTCTGCTGGCTCGGGGCGACTATGAGGGCATCGCCGCCGCCGCGCGAAGGTATTTTGACGCGATAAAAGGATAGGACATGCGAATTGTATCTTCTGCCGGGATGAAAGGGAAGAACCTGTAAAACCGAATCACACATATACACCTCACCGAAAGGAGCGCAAATGAAACTGGTAAAAGACAAAAAGTTAGTGGTCGGCGCGGACTTCGCCGGCTATCCGCTGAAAGAAGTGGTGGTCGCCCATCTCAAAGCCAAGGGCTGGGAGATAGAGGACGTGGGGGTCAAATCGCCCGACGACAACGACGATGAAAACATGTTTCACAGGGTGGGTCTCAGGCTGGGCGCCAAAATAGCCGAGGGCGAGTACGAACGCGCACTGGCATTCTGCGGCACCGGCATGGGCATCCACATAGCGGCGTCCAAATGTCCGCACGTCCACGCGGGCGTGGTGGAGAGCGTACCGGCGGCACTCCGCGCCATCACGGGGAACGGGGTAAACCTTCTGGCGATGGGCGCGTTCTATGTGGCTCCCGCCATGGCGTGCGACATAGCGGACGCATATCTGGGCGCGTCGCTGGGCAGCGGCTACGAATGGTGGCATAACTTCTACGAGTTCCACAAATTAGCCATAGACGAACTGGAAGCCTTCGATTATGAAAAATACAAGGCGAACGGCTTCAAACTGGAATATCTGGGCAACTACCCGCTGAAATTGGAAAAGAAACCCGAATAATCACACATCCATAAAACAAAGAGGGAAACGCAAACGCATTTCCCTCTTTGTTCTTTATAACCCATATCCCCGGCGAGCAAAGCTCGCCGCACATAAAAGCTTTTGCGGAGCTTTTCTCGAAAAGCGACCGCGCTCCTACGCTTCAAACACATGGAAGCCGGATGAGACAGTGTAAGTCTCACCGGCGAAGGTGACGTCGGCGACGGAGCCGAAGGGGACGGTGAGGTGTAAACAGGTCTTGCCGTAGCGCTTCATCCAGCGGACCGAGACTTCGCCGCGGACGGTGTCGACGACGGCCTGAGCGGAGAGGAGACCTTCGGGCATGTAAGGATTGACGGTGAAGCGGCTCCAGCCGGGCTCGACGGGCTTGATGCCGCCGAGGTAGGCATAGAACCAGTAGTCGACGGCGCCGTACATGGGATGGCTGTGGGAGTTCATGCCGGGCGCTTTTTTAAGCTCGAAGCGCTCCCAGATGGTGGTCGCCTCCTGCTGAAGCATAAAGCCGAAGGAGGGGTAGGTCTGTTTCCTGATAAGCGCCCAGGCGTCGGAGAGATAGCCGGTGTCGCAGAGCACATCCATGAGATAGCGGGTGCAGAGGTTGCCGGTGGTGAAGCGGTAGTCGTTAGCCGCAAGGTCGTCGCGGAGCAGTCTGGCGGCGCGGGGAATATCGCTCTCGGGAATAATCCCCAGCCAGAGCGAGAAGACCTGACAGGCGTGGGAGCCGGTGCACATCCTTGCCTCGGCGGGATTGTACCATTTCTCGAGCATGGCGGCTTTTACGGTCTCGGCGGTTGAAGCCCATTTTGTCTCGGCTTCGG
>Ga0123335_1005958_pt1 | contig 14495 bp, 12 predicted proteins | sample BiotimSIPDNA_2_FD_89707 | JGI IMG/M metagenome (GOLD analysis project Ga0123335, IMG submission 89707) | Anaerobic biogas reactor microbial communites from Washington, USA - Biogas_R2 time_0 SIP DNA | ecosystem: Engineered > Bioreactor > Anaerobic > Unclassified | place: Washington, USA... | reverse complement strand
TTCGTGCCGCCTATGCCACAGGACGGGGCCGGGTGCTGGTGAGGGCCCGCACGGAAATCGAGCCCATGGCCAACGGCCGCAACCGAATCGTGGTGACAGAAATCCCTTACATGGTCAACAAGGCCCGGCTGGTGGAAAAAATCGCGGAGCTGGTGCATGAGAAGCGGCTGGAGGGCATCAGCGACATCCGGGATGAGAGCGACCGAAACGGCATGCGGGTGGTCATTGAGCTGAAAAAAGACGTACATCCCACCATCGTGCTCAACTATCTGTATAAGCATACCCAGATGCAGGAAACCTTTGGCGTGAACATGCTGGCCCTGGTGGACGGGGAACCCAAGGTGCTGACCCTGCGGGAGATGCTTTACCACTACATCCGCCACCAAAAAGAAGTGGTTACCCGGCGCACAAAATACGACCTGGACAAGGCCCTGGCCAGAGCCCACATTCTGGAAGGGCTGCTCAAGGCTCTGGATCACATTGATGAAATCGTGGAGATCATCAAAAAGAGCCCGGACGTCAACACCGCCCGGGAGCGTCTGATAACCACCTTCCTTTTCAGCGACAAGCAGGCCCAGGCCATTCTGGACATGCGCCTGGCCCGCCTTACAGGCCTGGAGCGGGAGAAACTGCAAGGGGAGTACGACGAGTTACAGAAAACCATCGCCTATCTGCAGGGACTACTGGCGGACGAGGTCCAACTGATGAACGTCATCAAGGAAGAAATGATTGCCATCCGGGATAAGTTTGCCGATGACCGCCGCACGGAACTGACCCATATTGAAGGTGAAATCGACATCGAAGACCTGATCCAAAGCGATGACATGGTGGTCACCATGACTCATTTTGGCTATGTGAAACGCTTGCCAAAGAGCACCTACCGGGCCCAGCACCGGGGCGGCAAAGGTGTCAGCGGCCTCACCACCCGGGAAGAGGACTATGTGGAGCGGCTGATTATCGTCAACACGCACCAGGACATCATGTTCTTCACCAACCTGGGGCGGGTGTATACCCTCAAATGCTATCAAATCCCCGAGGCAGGCCGGACCGCCCGGGGCATGGCCATTGTGAATCTGCTGCGCATCGCCGGGGAAGAAAAGGTTACCGCCATGATCCCCGTGCCAAAGGACATTGACAACCACCATCTGGTGATGATGACCCAGCAGGGCATGATCAAGAAAACCCCCTACAGCGAGTTTGCCAATCTGCGCAAGAACGGTCTCATTGCCATAACCCTCAAGGAGGAGGACCATCTGGTAGCGGTGGAACTCACAGACGGAGGCCAGAGCCTGCTCCTGGGCAGCCGCTATGGCAAAGCCATCCGCTTTAGCGAAGAGGAGATTCGCGTGATTGGCCGGATGGGTATGGGCGTGCGCGCCATGAAGCTGCGGGAGGGGGATGAGATGATCGATATGTCCGTCATCAGGGAAGGTCAGCAGGTGCTTTCTATCACCACCGGCGGTTATGGCAAGCGCACCGAACCGGACCAGTATCGGGAGCAGGGCCGCAATGGCATGGGGATCAACGCCATGAACCTTACCGAGAAAACCGGCCTGCTGGCTGCTCAACTGACCGTCTATGACGACGAAGACATCCTGCTCATCACCGACGACGGCACCATCATCCGCATGGCCGTGGCAGACATCCGCCAAAGCGGGCGTTCCACCCAGGGCGTTCGGCTGATGCGTATCGCCGAGGGCGCTCAGATCGTTGCCGTGGCCCGTGCCGAGCAGGAGCAGGAGGAGGACGCCATCGTATCGGACTTTGAAGAGGAGGGGCAGGAGGTCCTGCAGGGTGAAGAAAACAGCCTGAGCGAAACGGATGCCGCCCAGGCCGAATTGGAAGATACCGATATCTAAAGTAATACCCCTGTGTGGGAAAGGTCTCTTCATGAGGTTTGCCCACAGGGTCATCCAATGAGCAGATCCTGGGGAGCGGCGGGGCAGGGCTTCAAAGTCCTTGCTGCTCCCCCACCAGGCGCTTCAGCGTAATGCTCTTGATATGCCACTGGTTGTTTTCCTTCACCAGGCTTGCGCTATACATTGCCCCCTGCCACCTTGGAGGGCTTTCATAGCCTTCTCCGTAAAGAGCCTTGGCTGCTTCAGCGTTCTTGCCGTTCACCCGTCCGTCAATCCGGGGGATGGTCTCCACAAATTCTGCCCTGGCCGTGTTCTCCCAGGGCCAGCACCACATCCAGGTCATCTCAAGCCGGTGGTCAATACCGCGAATGGTATAGTAAATATATGGGCTTTTCTGGTCCAGTGCCAGCAGAAGGTTTTCGTCCCGCTGCAAATAGCTGCCTTGGAAAAATTTGTTCAGTTCCTCTGCCTTTTCCCCCATCATGATCACTTGGGCGCGCTTGGCCATACCGTCCTTGAGAATGATGGAAATATTGGCAGCGTTCATGGCGTAATAGAAGGTAACAGTGAACAGGCCCAAGACAACTGCCAGCAGCAGCATCCGTCCTGCCAGATACCAGATCAATCGGCGCAGCTTCTTCATAGGCTCCTCCCTTTGGGCGATCCTCCCGGGGGTCTACGGGTCATTATACAGGAAAGCACAGCGTTTCGCAACGCGGGAAGCGGATTGTCACCTTTTGCCACATCCTTCCCGCACAGCCTTTTTCCACCCTTGAAAACCCCTTTGGCCTATGATATGCTGTGGCCACGGGTCATCGGTAGGAGGTGCCTATGTTGTTACGGTTTCGCGTCCTGGCGCTGCTCCTTGGTGCGCTGCTTGCTCCGGCATGGAATGCCGCGGGTGCGTCAACCCTCAGCGGCCAGGGATATGCTCTTTTCACCCAGTACTACAAAGAGGACATCACCTTTATCAACACCAACGGCAACAGGCATCTCATCCCCCTGTCCATCGCAAAAACGTCCAACGGCCAGGACGGCCAGCCCATCGTCTACTCCTTGATGGGCGATACTCTGAACGTAACTCTGACCATGAACAATTCGGGCGATGTGATTGAAAGCTGTGTCATCACCCTGACCGCTCCCCCCGGCATGGAGTACGGAAACGCTGTCTATAACGATTTCGCCATTTCCGGCTATCAGAGCTATGCCCTGCTCATGGCCATGCATACCGACCCGGATCCGGCCAAGCGCTACGGGCTGGTGACGGATGTAGAAGCGGGCATTCTGGCCGGGAACGGCAGCTATCAGCGGCAACTGGGCGTGTATACCCTCACCTGCACCCGACAAAACAATGTAGCGGAACTCCGCTTTGAAATCAAAGCGCTTCAGGAGACACCACCCCCTTGGCCGGCAGTCGAAGAGGATACGGACATCCTCCCTTCGGGGGAACCTGAGGGCGAGGAAGAAGGGGGCGGGATGCTCTAAGCAACCCGCCCTCCTTGTTACGCCAATTCCTTTTCGATTAACTTGCTGAGCGCATACACGTCGGTATCCAGCTCCCGCTGGTCCGGCCCCTCTATCATTACCCGGACGCAGGGCTCCGTTCCGCTGGCACGAATGACCAGCCGTCCCCGGTCTTCATACTTCTTTTCCATCTCTGCGATCAGGCGAAGGATTTTGTCATTCTTATCATAATCGTATTTTTTTCGATCATCCACATGAGCCGCGTACTGGCTTTGGGGCATCATCTGCATCACGGAGGACAGGCGGCTTAGGGGCTGCTGGGCAGATACCATGGCGCTGATCACCTGTACCGCGGTAATCAAACCGTCCCCGGTGGTGTTATGGTCCAGTAAAATCACATGACCGCTCTGCTCACCTCCCAGCACGTAGCCGGCTTCCAGCATCCGTTCCAGCACGTACCGATCCCCCACCTTGGTCTTTTCCAGCTTGATCCCATGCTTCTTCATGGCGATGTCCAGGCCCATGTTGCTCATCACCGTGGCCACCACCGTGTTGCCTCGCAGCTGGCCCTTCTCCTTCAAATACAGGGCCAGCATGGCCAGCACCTTGTCGCCGTTGATAAGCTGCCCCCGTTCATCCACGGCCATCAGGCGATCCGCATCCCCATCAAAGGCAAAGCCCACGTCCGCGCCCAACTCCCGCACCAATTCGCACAGGCGCTGAGGATGGGTGGAGCCGCAGTTTTCGTTGATGTTGGTGCCGTCGGGTTCGTGGTAATAACAGCTCACCTGAGCGCCCAGCTCGCGAAAGATCATGGGGGCCACCTCATAGCTGGCTCCCTGGGCGCAATCCAGTACCACATGCAGACCGTCCAGCCTCACACCGGTGGTTTCCTTCACGAAGTCCACATAGCGCCGGGTGGCGTTGCGCTGGCGCACAGGCCGTCCCACCCGTCCGCCCACGGGCATCTCCACGTCCTGGGGAAGGCCGCTATGAACCAACTCCTCAATTCGGTCCTCAATGGCATCGGGGAGCTTGTAGCCGTTCTTGTCAAAAAACTTGATGCCGTTGTACTCCACCGTATTGTGACTGGCGCTGATGACCACCCCGGCATCCGCTTCATAGTATCGGGTCAGGTAAGCGATTGCAGGGGTAGGCAGGACTTCCACGAGCACCGCCCGGGCTCCCACGCTGCAGATTCCTGCCACCAGAGCGCTTTCCAGCATTTCGCCGCTGATACGGGTATCCCGGCCTACCAGAATGGTGGGCCGGTGAACGTCGCTGGCCAACACCCAGGAGCTGGCCTGACCCAGGCGAAAGGCCAAATCACAGGTCAGTTCCACGTTGGCAATACCCCGAACCCCATCGGTTCCAAATAAACGAGCCATACTCATTCTCCTTTATTCGCGCCTTCAAAAATCAGCACGTCTTTGAGGAAGGCGATTGCCTTTTGAAGACCCTCGTTGGCAGACATAAGGCCGTCCTCATGCTCGATGGACAGTACGTCGTCATATCCTGCCAGACACAGGGCGCTGATGATGTCCTTCCACACAGGATAGCCATGGCCATATCCCACCGTACGGAATAGCCAGCTTCTCTCCGTCTGCCTGTTCATGTTTTTCACATCCAGCACACCGTTGATGGACGTGTTGTAGGGATCGATTTTGGTGTCCTTGGCATGGACGAAGTAGATTGCGTCCTTTAAATAGCGGATGGCGGCAACCGGGTCAATCCCCTGCCAAAAGAGATGGCTGGGGTCCAGGTTCGCGCCGATCAGCGGCCCCACGGCCTCCCGGAGCCGCAGCAGGGTTTCCGGATTATAAACGCAAAAACCCGGGTGCATCTCCAGAGCGATCTTCTCAATTCCATGGGCCGCAGCGAAGGCCGTGGTCTCCCGCCAGTAGGGGATGAGCACCTCTTTCCACTGGTACTCCAAAATCCCCTGGAAATCCTCCGGCCAGGAACAGGTGACCCAGTTGGGGGTTTTGTCCTCCGGGCTGCCGCCGGGACAGCCGCTGAAAGCGATGATGCGCTTCACACCCAGCTTCTCCGCCAGCAGCACCGCCGCAGTGAAATCCTCCCCAAATCCTTTGGCGATCTCCTTGTTGGGATGAACCGGGTTGCCATGGACAGACAGGGCCGCGATGCCAAGACCGTTGTCCGCAAGAATCTGTTGGAACTCTGCCCGTTTCACATCGTCCTGCAACAGCACAGCAGGGTCGCAATGGGCTTTTCCCGGAAAGCCGCCACAGCCGATCTCCACAGCCTGAACCCCGTTTGACGCCAGGAATTTCATCGCTTCCTCAAAGGGCCGGTCCCCTAAAATCACGTTAAAGACAGACAACTTCATCCCGTTGCTCCTCCTCCATATGGCTCCTTGCCGTCAAGGAGTTGTACCCTAATGTATTGCCAATTTTCAGTATACCGCGTCAGTGATAAAATATCAAGAAAAGATCCCCCACAAGATAATGGGTACTCATCGCGCATAGACGTAAAAACCCACCATGGATAGTTGACAGGGCCGCTCTCAGAATGATAGACTTCAAAGTGGAGAATAAGGCGAAGATGAGAACATTGCCAACTCTCCATCATGTGCATGGGGGTGACTCCCTGTTGTTTTTCAATGACAAGACGGGCACGCTTACCTTTGAAACAAGCCTGTGCCTTACGCCCTTCATGATTCGCAGGGACCTGATGGCTGCGCTTCAGGATGCGGGAAGCACGATCCACGACCTGGACAAGTCCGATATCCTGCCCTTGCCCGCTTTCGCGGTGGAAGGAGGCACCCTCGCACCGGTGTGTTTTTTACTGAATGACCGGTTGGTGGCGGTTACCTTGACGGCATCGTCTGTAGGGCAAAAAACTGCTCTTACCGGCGAGCAGCAGCGGGCTTTTCTGTTTGCCTCATTTCGGGCCAAGGACCCCTGTCCTGACACGCTTCGCAACTGCATCCTTCATGGCGGCTTTGGCTCCATTACCCTGTGCACGGACCCTCGCAGCGGTCATGCTTCCGCACGGATCGCCTGGTCATAAAAGATCCGCCCGGTTTCTTGAACATATTCCGGTTAAGGAGTGAACTACGTGCAGGCGGCTTTGATCCCTATTATGCGTGATTACCTGGTCCGTTTTCAACAGACCGCCATCAAGGAAACAGGGCGCAGGCCCTTGACATTCCTTAGATCCCCCATGGACGAAAAACTGGTGCTCCCCGGATGCCAGCGTCCCGGGTATGCCTTTTGGCAGCCGATTCCCTGGAAGGACGGCAATCCGCCCCTGGGGGAGGCTTCCGCCCTGTTTCATTCCACCATCATTGACTATCTCTCCATGTGTCAGTTTCTGGAAATCCGCTTCCGGCTCCCTGTCGCTCCCCTGAACAGCCCCCTCTCCTTTCTTTACAACCGTATTTTTGAAACCTACAAAAACACCGAAAACGCTCCCCCCTCCCGAGCCTTTGAGGAGGCCAGACTCTACCACAAGGAACATCCTGAACTTCCCCTCAACTACTGCATGGCCGCTACCTGCGATGCCGGGCCTGCCCTGCTGCTCAGTCTCCGGGCAGAGGACGGCCAAGCTTTCATCACCCGTGTAGACAGCGACGCTGACCCCCTGTATCTGAAACTCACCGTGGACCGGCTCCTGCCTAAGCTCAAATTCGTATACGATTTCTAGATCTGTTCACAGAGAAAGCAAGAAAGGAAGCCTCAGTCTCATGCTAGAAACCGCAAGGCAAAACAGCATTGTAAGCTATGCCGGCCTGTCCAAGCCCGCTTTGCTGAGCCTTTCCAAACAAGCCTTTGCCCAAGCGGATGACGAGGTGCCGGAGCGGTTTGTTTTCTTCCTACCGCTGTTTCCCTTTGAACTGATCCAGAATATGAACTATCTGGGGAACGTCCCCGTCCCTTCCCCAAAAGTGTCTCCCCTTGGCTTTTCCAGGGATCCCCAGGAATACCATGCCAAAATGTACCGCCAGTTTCCGGATTTGTACCAGGGCGATAACTACCGCCGCAACTTCGACTATGAGGGCCGCTTTACAGGCCGGGGCGTATTTACCGTAGATCCTGCCTGGATAGCCCGCTTCCCCCAGTTTGCCCCCTTTGCCGGAGAAAAGCTGATGATCTACCTGATCGGGGACGGTCCACAGGCCGTTGCCCTGCCCGAGAGCATCTACCCCCGGGGAGGCAAGTTTTTAGCTGCCCTGGAGCATCGCCTGCAGATTACCGGGCGGGTGGAGCAGTTTGTCCACTATCTCAAAGGCCGTGTCTCAGGCGGTGATGTGTATGACCCGGATCTCATCGGTCAGGAGTACCTGGCTCTGACCGGCCTATCCCCTGTGATGCTGCGCCAAAGCGAACTGAACCGAATGCTGCAGGATCTGAGCATCGCCCGGGCCCAGCAAAACGACACCACGGCCGCAGGCCTTTTTACCGAAAGCGCGAAAAGGGCGGAAAACCTTTGCCAGTATGTGCCTTATCTCTACGCTTGCGACACCTTTGAGCCCACGTCGGTGACCAAGCATACGGCTCGTCTGTTTCAGCCTGCCTTTAAAGATTTTGACTTTATCAGCAACCTTTGGATCCCCTATCAGGACCTGGTTGGCTATGTGAACCGGGAAACCATGACCGTGAACATGCAGCGGCTCTGCGAAGGCTATCAGATCGCCCCGATATACGATCCGCTCACAGGGGGCGGGCGCTATCCCGACATGCTGCGGGGACTCATTGTCCGGGACCGGGACATTCCCATGCTGATGGGGGATGTGTTGAACAACCCTGCCTATGGTAGCGGCATGAACCCCCTGGGAATGATCGGGAAACAGGTTTTCATCCCGGAAAGCCGGGAATTGATTCGTCAGAGAAAGCTGGCCATGGAGCCGTTGGACTTTGAGGTGGAAAACACGCAGCTCTCTGCAGAGGCTTACCAACACGCCATGATGCGCAGCGCCCTGCAGGAATACAAGGGGAATCTTGTGGACGCCATGTATTGCCGGGAGGCGACTCTATCACAAATCCCCGAAGAAACCCACGCTTATGAAACCGCCAAGGCTTCTCTGGACAGGAAAGTGGCCCAAAAGCAAAAACAGGTGGACACAGCCGGAGAGCGCTGGAAGCACTGCCAGGTCAGTGGCTATGACGCGGACATCGACTATCTGCGGCGCAAGCAGCACTCACGGGAGGGCATGCCCCAGGAGGATAAGCAACCGCCTATGCCTTTTGCTGTGGACCCCCAGCGGGAGCAGAGCATTGAAAGCGGTTATACCATGCGCAACAATGCTCAGCGGCTATCCTATCCGGAGGCAATGATAACACCGCCAGAGGCACCCACTTTACCGCTGAAGGTGCGATGTGAAGCGCCCCCCTCCCCGGAAACAGCCAGGAATGCATCCCAGAGCAGCGCCCGGAAGCCGACCCCTGAAAACGAGACCGATAACACCGCCCAGGCATCCCAAGACAGTCCGGACTCCTCCCAGGCCGAAATTCCCCCCCGTACCCCAGCCTCATTTCAGTCCCTGTCTGAGAAACTGCTGTACAAACAAATCGATCCCACAGCCCCCAAGCTGGCCAGCATCGTACGCCGGGAAAGCGAAGCCCGGGTCCAGGTGGAGAACAAGGATGGCAAGATGGCCTCTTTAAAGGAGGGCACGGCATGCAACAAAAAAGTGTACTGAAAGGAATGCAAATCTCCCGCACCATCCCCTATCGGGACCCTGATGCCCTCTTTGCTCTGGCCGGTACGGACGGCAACGGACAAAACGCCTACCTGCCCATTGGCGACAGTATGTTAAGCCGACATATGCTTTTACTGGGTGCTCCCGGCACAGGCAAGAGCAACCTGATGTCCCACTTCCTGCGCAATATCCGCGCCAACCTAACCCAGACCGATGTTCTGGTCGCCCTGGATCCTGCCGGAGAATACTATAAGGCTTTCTACCAGCCGGGGGATATTGTCTTTTCCAATGACATCCGTTCCAGCGGTGAAGCAGGGGAGGCCTACTGGAACCTGTATTCGGAGCTTTGTGAGGATGACAAGGTCATTGAGGACGCCTCCTTCCTGTGCGACCTGCTGTTTGGTGAACACATCCGGGGGACAGCGGAACCCTTCTATGCCAATGCCGCCCGCGATCTTTTCATGGCCCTGATCGTATACCTGCGCCGGAGAGGCGATAAGGAACTACAAAACAACCTGGCCCTGCGTGAACTTCTCGACGGCTTTGACTTTGAAAGCATGCGCTCCATCCTGGAGCAGGAGCCGGACCTGCGCGCCCTGGCCTCCTACCTGAGCAAGCCGGACAGCCCTGAAACCCTGGGTGTTGTGGCCGCCTTGCAGCAAGCCGCCAGAGAACTTCTGCAAGGCTGCTTCTGCCAGGATGGATCACTGGGCATGCGCCCTTTGATCAGGGCCAAGGGCGGCAAGGTAATCTTCGTATGCTATGATCCTTCCCACGGCAACATGCTTCGCCCCTTGTATGCTGCGCTCATTGATCTGTGCATGCAGGAAGCCCTCAGCCGCAAGGAGAATGAAGGAAGCGTGTACCTGCTGCTGGACGGCATCGCGGCCTTCCCGCCCTTTCCCCACCTGGAGGATGCCCTGCTGCTGGGCAGAAGCAGGGGCCTGAAGATTATCCTGTCCGCCATGAGCGTCAGCCAGCTGCAAAACCGCTACGGCTCTGCGGTTACCCAAAGCCTGGTCTGCTCCTTTGGTACCACCGTGGTGTTCCGCCTCCACGACCGGCTCAGCCGGGATTTCGTGAAGGGTCTCTATGGCCGCCACCGGGTGGTGGAAAGCTTTGCATCCACCGTACAGATACGCAACATCATTGAACAGGTAATGGACCAATACATTATTGAGGATGAGGACATTACCGCCCTTCAGACCCTCGAATGCCTCATCGCCACCATGCATTACCCACCCTTCTGGTTCCGCCTCAGGCCTTATGGCGGGTAAGTCATCCACAAAGGAGGTCTTCCCATGAATATCACCCCCAGGGACATTGCCAAAATGCTGGATCACAGCACCTTACAACCCGACTTGACCCAGGAGGACATCCGCAAGGGCTGCGAAATTGCCCTTGCATACGGCACCGCCAGCGTCTGCGCCCGCCCCGGGGACATCCCCCTGGTGACGCAGTTGCTCCAGGGAAGCGACGTAAAGGTCTGCACGGTGATTGGCTTTCCTCATGGCAACCACAAGCCCGAGATCAAACTGGCCGAGGCCCGCATTGCATTGGAGGACGGCTGCCAGGAACTGGACATGGTTCTGAACATCGGCAGGCTCATTGCCGGCGATACCGCTTATGTTCAGGATGAAATCCAGGCCATATGCGACCTGGCCCATAGCCGGGATACAAAGGTGAAGGTGATCCTGGAAACCTGTTACCTCACCGACGAGCAAAAGAAGCTGGCATGCGGGCTCTGCGCCCAGGCAGGGGCAGACTGGGTAAAAACCAGCACCGGCTATGGCTCTGGCGGCTGTACCCTCCACGACCTGCGCCTGATGCGCGCTTGTGTGCCCCCCAGTGTGCAAGTGAAGGGATCCGGCGGCATCCGGGATCTGGATACCGTATTGGCAGCCCGGGTCATCGGAGCCAGCCGCTGCGGTGTTTCCGCCACCCGGAAGATTATGGAGGAAGCCAAGAAGCGTTATGCGGAGGGTACATTGACAGAACCCATGGATTTAAAAGAAATGGAGGGCGGGTACTGACCCCGCCCCCGGCACTTCGCCAAATTGGTACAAGAAAGCGGCCCTCTCAACGGAGAAGGCCGCTTTGTAACATAGAATATTATGCGTTGTCACCCTTGAAAATCTGAATCGTCAGCACACCCCGGCCGTCGCTCTCCGCCAGAATGCGGATGGGAAAATCATAGTCATTGCGGAAAACCAGGTTCAGGTTGACATTTCCCACTGCCGCGTCCGTGTGCTGAGGCAGATATCTGGCGCTACCCGGGCCGTGGGGGCGGCGGTAGAGAATCGAGATTCCCGGCAGCTGACGGATGGTATTGTACAGCGTGCTGCTGCTTTGGCAGGTGCCGCCGCCGTAACCCAGCTGTGTGCCTCCGTCAATCAGTACCGGCGCAGGGAAATATCCGTTGGATTTCTTGTAGGGGCCTATCTGGGCATTAAAATCCAGCTGTTCTCCAGGCTGCATCACCCGGGTCATCAGTTCGCAGCTGCGTACGATGTTCTTGCAGCGGCCTTCATTGCCCTCCGCCCCGGTATTGTAAGCAAAGTAACTGGAAAATGCCGCGATGGGGGTTTGGGAGCTCATGGGATCAATGGTGGGGGCCACCACGGTCATGTTGGTGAGCAACCGCGCGTCCACATATCCATAGCCGCGCCAATAGTAGATTTTTGCGAATCCGTTCACAAACTCAATGATCGCGATCCTATTCCCCTTGCCAAGGATGATGGGGTTGATCTCCTCGCTGACTCTGGGAGCCTGATAGACATAGGCATCCTCAGTCAGGGTGGCCACATAGCTCATGGGCATGACTCCATAGGGGGGAGTGGTAGAAGGGTCCAGCACCGTGCAGTTCTCGTCAATGCAGGTTCTCAGCACGTAGCCCACCGTGCCCTCATACTCCACCAGCACAAAGGATGGATACACCTTATAGATGGTGACCTCTTTCCCCTTGCCCACCTGACCCAGGACCTGGCTGTCCGTATCCTGGGCATAGCGGATGCTGGCAACGTTACCGGTGGCGGTCATCAGCTTGATTTTGGTCCGGTACAAAGGAGACAAACCCTGGATGCTGGGCGACCCCATATCGTTTTCATCCGCCACGGATACCGCCTGCTCATCGTCTACAGGCAGGTCCTCCTCAGCGACGCCCTCGTCAATGGCCTCCTGGATCAGCGTTTTTTCTTCGGCAGGAGCCGCCACATCCTGGGCGGCATCCTCTGCGCCTGCCGCTATGAACGGCAGGATCATGATACAAAAAAGCAATATGGCAACCAGGCGTCTCAACCCTGTCATCCCGCGTGTCACCCCTTATGGCACAGTGGACCCCGCAAGGCCGCCGCAAAAAGCGTGAATCTTCGGAGCGGTTCCATTATATCACATTTCAGGGGAGAACCGCCGGGGCGGGAGAAAATTTACACAAGCAAATGCCTCAGTCTCTTTACCATCACGATCTAGCGGACGCCCTCTTCGCCCACTGTCACGGTGTTGCTAAGGATATCGGCAAAGCCCTTGCTTTGGTATCCCTCCACCAACAGCGCGGCCTCGTACATCTTTCCCAGTTCCATGCCCAGGCTTTCCCACGCCTTCATGTGCTCGCTGACAGAGATGGTTCCGCTGGCGCGCTTGGAGGTACGCACGCTCCAGTACTGCTGAAAGGTGGCGGTGCCTTTGATAGAGGGCTGATTCGTACGGGTGGTTTCATAGATGTCATAAGTTCCGCCGTCCACGGTAATGCTGCCCTTGAGCGCCGCTCCCGGCGGACGCCAGTTCCCCCAGCTGTCCACCACGTAGTATTCCACAAGGGGATCGGAGGTCCATCCATACACACACAGATAGGAATTGCCCTCCGGACGGTAGTCGCAGTCATAGGTGACGGATATGTCCCCAAGCTCCTGGTATGTCTTTGTCTCATCAAATTTGATGCCCTTGCGGAACAGCGCGTTGTTGATGTCGCTCCAGGTGCAGCTGAACGTGCCGCCTTCCTTAAGAGTCATGCTGGTTGTGCCTGAATCCTTCCACAGCTCATAATCAAATCCGTCATGGGTACCCAGCTCATTCCCGGTGATGGTTTTTTTCGCCTCCGCTCCTTGCGCGACGGGAACGCACGCCGCAAGGGCAAGCATTATCACGAAAAGCATGCTTAGCTTCCTTTTCATTATGGTCTTCTCCTTTCACCGGATGCGGAAAGCCCATGCCGGTTACACCCCGATATACCCCTTGAGCGTCTTTAATGTATTCAGCACGCCGTCCATATGGCTGCGCTCATACCCGTGGCTGGCATACACCCCCGCGCCAATGAGCCCATGGCGCACATCATGCCCCGCCTGCAGCGTCGCTTCCACGTCTGATCCGTAATGGGGATATACGTCCACTGCGTAGTCTGCTCCCTCCCGCTTCGCCGCGTCAATCAGCTTTCCCACCACCCCGTAGTGATAAGGCCCCCCGGAATCCTTCGCACAGATGGAGACCTGCCTCTCCGTGCATTGCAGCCCCTCTCCCACGCAGCCCATGTCAACGCTGATGCACTCGGTGACGCCCTCGGGCACAGGGCCGGCGCCGCCGTGACCCACCTCCTCATAGACGGTCACATGAACCCAAACCCGGCGGCAGGGGGCAAATCCCTGATCACGCATATATTTGGCCAGTCCCAAGAAAATGCCCACCGACAGCTTATCGTCCAAAAAGCGGCTCTTGATATAGCCGGAGGCAGTGACCCGGGTTCTCGGGTCAAAGCAGACCATGTCGCCCACCTGGATGCCCAAAGCCCTGGCCGCTTCAGCAGTGGCAGCATCCTCATCCAGCAATACCTCCATGGTATCAAAGCCGCGCTTTGTGTCGCCATAGCTTCCGTTGACATGCACCGAAGCGTTCATCAATTGCAGCGTGCCCTCATACACCTGGCCTGCCCTGGTATACACGCGAACATTTTCCGCTTCGGCATTTTCCGGGCGCATGCCACCCAGGTTGGTCACACGCAGCCGGCCATTGGATTTCACTTCCGCTACCATAGCCCCCAGTGTATCTGCATGAGCTTCCAGCAGGAGGCCATCCGCATCGTCCTCCCCGCCCAGGTCCACCAGTACGCCGCCCTTTTGGGTCAGCCGCGTATCATAGCCCAACGCCTCAAATGCCTGTTTTGTCCATTCCGCCGCATTCCGGGTAAATCCCGAGGGGCTGTCGATAGCCAGCAAGGTCACGGCCTGTTCGATTGCGTAATTCGCGTATTGAAGATCCATCATGATCCTATGCCTCCTGCGAAATGATTTGGGGTTATGATAAGGAAACGCCCGAGAGCATTCGCTTTCGGGCGTTTGGTGCGGCCAAGAGGACTTGAACCTCCATGAAGAAACCTTCACTAGAACCTGAATCTAGCGCGTCTGCCAATTCCGCCATGGCCGCATATGGAAGGGAGCACACCAAGGGAAACGGGAAAATGGTGGATGGGGGTGGATTCGAACCACCGAAGTCTGTGACGGCAGATTTACAGTCTGCTC
>Ga0123335_1005957_pt1 | contig 14496 bp, 12 predicted proteins | sample BiotimSIPDNA_2_FD_89707 | JGI IMG/M metagenome (GOLD analysis project Ga0123335, IMG submission 89707) | Anaerobic biogas reactor microbial communites from Washington, USA - Biogas_R2 time_0 SIP DNA | ecosystem: Engineered > Bioreactor > Anaerobic > Unclassified | place: Washington, USA... | reverse complement strand
TCGCCGAAGCGGAGAGCAATGCCCACGGAGTTCCCGTGACCGAAGTCCATTTCCACGAGGTGGGCGCGATGGATGCGGTTGCCGATATCACGGCGGTATGTCTGCTGATGGATCGGCTTGCCGTCGACGAGGTTGTCGTATCTCCCGTCCATGTGGGCAGCGGGCATGTCAGGTGTGCCCACGGGATTCTGCCGGTCCCGGCGCCTGCGACGGCATATATCCTCAGGGATGTTCCGGTTTACGGCGGCTCAATACGCGGCGAGCTCTGCACTCCCACCGGCGCCGCCCTGCTTAAGCATTTTGCGTCGCGCTTCGGCAATATGCCGGTGATGAGAATACAGAGCATCGGCTGCGGAATGGGCAAAAAGGATTTCGAAGCGGCCAATTGTGTCCGCGCCATGCTGGGCGAAACCGAGAGCCATGAGTGCGAAGTCTGCGAGCTGTCCTGCAATGTGGACGACATGACCGGCGAAGCGGTTGGGTTTGCCATGGACAGGCTCTTTGAAGCGGGAGCGCTGGATGTTTACACCATTCACATCGGCATGAAAAAATCCCGCCCCGGCATACTTATGCGCGTCATGTGCAGAGATATTGACAAGGAAGCCATGATTCAGACCGTCTTCAGGCACACAACAACGCTGGGCATCCGTGAAACGGTGCTTCGCCGGTATGTCCTCGACCGGCACATTGAGACGGTCGAGACGCCATACGGTCCGGTTCGCCGCAAGGTTTCCTCGGGGTACGGCATAGAACGCAGCAAATACGAATATGAAGACATTTCCCGTATCGCGAAAGAGCGGGATCTCCCGATAGAAGCCGTTCTGTCGGATATCGAGAAATCATGATTGCGGGGTAGACTTATAATTGTTTTCGCAAAAAAAGGCTTGAATATGCCGTCTTTTCAAAGCCGCTTGCGCAAATTCCCTAAAACGCCTATTGAAAGATTCGGCGCGGTGGTGTATCATTTGTATGGTACACACCAATTCCATATGAGAGGTGAAGAAATGAAACACATCAGAAACGCACTTTGCATACTCATGACAGCGGCAATGATTCTGCTGGCGGCCTGCTCGTCCGCGGAACCGGCTGCCGATGCGGGCGCCGACATAACCGAAACCGCAGCCGAAACTGCCATACAGGAAACCGAAAGCGCCGAAAAGCTCGTTCTCCCCGACGGGATCGACTATAAGGGCGCGAAGGTGAGGGTATACCTTGAGGGTTATCTCAGCGAAGATTTCAATGTATTCTACACACCCGAGACCGAAATCGGCGAGGTTGTCAACGATGCGGCTTGCGACCGCACCCGACAGGTCGAGGAGATGTTAAATATCGACATCGAATATGTGACCTCGGCGAAGAACGACATGTCGGCTTTGAAGAATTCGGTCGTCTCATACGCCGGCGAATTCGACCTTGCCTCTTCGGTGAGCAATTTCCTTGTGAGCTATATAGCGCCCGGATATCTGACCGATATTTACGGGCTTGAAGGGATCGACACCGAAAGAAGCTGGTGGCTGCCCAACATCAACTCGGAACTTGAGATCGAAGGCGGGCTCTACATGGCAAGCGGTTACTTCGACATGGCGACCTTCTCCCGCACCTCGGCCGTGTTCTTCTCCACAAAGCTGGCGGAGGATTATTCCCTCGGCGATTTCTACGCGCTGGTGGAAGGGGACAAGTGGAATTACGACGCCATGTTCAAGCTGGCGGCAGCGGTGTCAAGCGACCTTGACGGCGACGGACAGTGGACCGACGCCGACCAATACGGTCTATGCGGCGGCTTCAACATGAACAGCATGCTCATCATCGCTTCGGGCTACCACTTTACGAAGCTGGACGGAGACGGCAGGCGGGTTGTATCCGGCTGCAACGAAAAGCTGCTGGGCTTCAATACCATGCTCTATGAGACCTATCAGAAGGAATGGTACTATAACTGCTACCCTTACAAGGGGACGAACAAGTTCAGCGAGGCGGCAACTAAATTCACCGACGACAAGTATCTCTTCTTCCTGCAGGATATCTCAAACACACGCCAGTTCTCCGCCGATATGGACAACTACGGCATTCTTCCCATTCCGAAATACGATGAACATCAGGATGAGTATTACGCCTACAGCCGCCCCTCGGTCACGTCGGTTCCCTTTGACGCGAAAGACCCGGTCATGTCGTCCTATGTGATGGAGGCGCTCAATTATACAAGCAAACAGCTTGTGCTGCCGGCTTACTATGATATAGCCCTTTCGGCGAAATATACCAGCACTCCAGAGGCGGCGCAGATGCTCGACATCATCTTCGCGGGCGCGGCGGTGGATTTCGCCCAGCTCTGGTACACCGAACTGAAGATATCCCCCAACCTGCACAATTCTGTGGGTATAATCGAGGACTATGCTTCCTGGTATGAGAGCATATCCGAGAGCTTCAACACCAATCTCGAAAATCTGCTGACCCGGATCAATGAAATGCAGACGGCGCGGGGGGAAGCATGATGACCGTAAAGAAAAGCGAGCTGATACTATATAAGGGCGATGAGAAGCGCGGCTACTGCGCATTTCCGTCTATCGTCGAAAAGGACGGGCTTATCCACTGCATGCTTAAACAGGGGAACGCCCACATGCGCGACGACGGCATAATCACCCGGCTGATAATGAAAAAGAACGGCGACATTCTCGCCGTCGACAGAGTTATGGAGCCGCCCTCCGGCGCTTGCTGCCAGAACGTGGAGCTGCTGGAGTTCCCCGACGGGACGCTGCGCTATTTCGTCGACATACAGGACAAGGTTAAGCCGCGGCTCGGCATGAGATACGGACGGGTGACCGAAGACGGATTTCTCACGGAAGACGGTATCTTCTCGGACAGCGACGGCGTTCTTTACGGTTATGCCTTCGACGGCGCCTCCTTCGCCGGCGGATATGTTCTGGCGGCTATGACCTTCCCCGAGCTTGAATATGAGAACCCCCGCAAATGCGTCCGGCTGCTTCTCACCGACGGCTCCGGGAGTGACTATAAAAACGTCCTCACACTCGACGACGCGCTGGGCGACTCGGTGAACGAGACAAGCGTGTGCGTGTATAAAGACAGACTTTACATGGCGGTTAGGGGCTACGGCGACGCCTCATATTTCGCTGTCTGCGACGGTGATTTCAGCGTATGCGGTATTTCGCCGATAACCGAAGCCAATGACGGTATTCAGGGCATAGGACGTCCGAAGCTCTTTACATACAAAGACGGGTTATACTGCATCATGCGCACCCATGAGCGTAAAGGCGGTCCAATGGCGCTTATGGCGGTGAGAATTGACCCGGATACGCTCGACATCGTCGGGCGGGTGACGCTTGACGACACTCCCACCGCCGACGGGCATTATGCCGAACCCTACTTTGACGGAGACTACCTCTGTGTCGTCGATTATCGGTATATCACCTCATCGGCTCAACCGGCGATAATACTGATGCGCTTCCCTGCCGATATTCTGCCATGACTCGGCAGATCGGGCTGACAATTCCGCAGACCGGCTCGCAGCGCGAACTCAAGATTACATTCCCGGACAGCTGTCCGGATGGCGCCTGTCCGGTCGTGCTTGCGCTTCACGGCAGCGGACGGGGGATCGGCGATTACGATACTGTTCCCTTTTATGTGCGGCAGAAGGAGATAAGCCTCGGATACGGCTATGCCTTCGCGGTGCTGCAGAACGGACGGGACACCTACGGCACCGATGAGGGCGTGGCAAATGTTCACGCCGCCGTCGTATGGCTGACGGGAAATATCAGCCATGGCATACCGGTAACCCTCTGGGCTACCTCGGCGGGCGGCATTTGCGCGTGGCGGTACGCGGCGGCACATCCGGAAAAAATCAGGGCAATCATCGGCACCTTCGCCCTTTACGACCTTGACTGCGGACTTCGATTATTACAAAGCTGCCGGGATGCCTGGAGCGGCAAAGACACCTCGGGGCGCAATCCGGCCGAAAACAGGGCGCTTGACGGGAAAATTCCGATTTTCCTCGCCCACGGCACCGATGATACAGCCGTTCCCCCCGAGCCCAACGCCTGCCGCCTCGCCGCAGATACCGGGGCGTATCTGCATATGGTTGAGAAGGGCGTACACGGAACAGGCGATTTCCGTTATTACGAAAAAGCCCCGCATCCGGCGCTGAGCCGCTGCGGGAACAGATAACCGTACAAAATTTTTCAGGAGGGATATTTTGGAGACAAAGTATTTATACACCGGGCAGACTCTGGGAACCACTCATGAGGTGGTGTTCCGTCAGACCTTTTCCGTGAAGGGCGCTCAGGACGGCTCAATATACGGAGATTATCTCTTTCGCTTCAACGCCCGGGGACGCTGCATCGTCTATTCGATGAAGGACGGCGAGGTGCTGGGGGAATTTACCCTTGACAAGAATGACCTTCTCTGCATGCATTCGAACTCCGTGGACTTTTCTCCCCGCTTCTATGACCCCTCGGACGAGTTTCCTCTGCTATATACGAACGTATACAACAATTACGCCAAAGCCGACGACCGGAAGTGCGGAGTCTGCGGAGTTTACCGCATACTGCGCCGGGACGGCGTCTTTACCTCCGAGATGGTGCAGGTTGTTCGTATCGGCTTCACCGACGACCCGATCTGGCGCTCGGAAAATATTCAGGATGTGCGCCCCTACGGCAACTTCGTTGTGGATGCCGACGAGAACCGTCTGGCAGCCTTTACCATGCGGGACGAGGATCGGCACACCCGCTTCTTCTCCTTCGCCCTGCCCGATATATCCGCGGGAGTAATGTCGGAAGAATACGGCGTGCCGGTGGTGACCCTTGAAAAGTCGGACATCCTTGACTGCTTCAACGGCGACTATTCCAACTTCCTTCAGGGCGCCTGCTGCCGGGGCGGAAAAATCTACTCCACCGAGGGATTCAGCGACCCCGCCATACCCGCCTGCATACAGGTTTTCGACCTCAGGGCAAGGCGCACCCATGCAAGGCTGTCACTCTTTCACTACGGCATGACTGTTGAGCCCGAATTCGCCGCCTTTTGGGGAGATACTCTCTATTACTCCGACGCCCACGGAAACATGTGGGAGGTAATATTCCCCTGATATAACATTCCCCCGAAGCGGAGACGTTCAAGCCTGACATTGCCGCGTCGGGGGATTCTCGTTTATACGGTTATTTTGACACAAGCATGTCAATAGCTTCAAGTATCACCAGGTGTGCCGGGTAGAAGACATAGAAGAAATACTTCATCTTCAGCTTTCCCCGTCGCCCCGAGTAACAGAGCAGCAGAGGCAGGGCAAGCAGCGAAAACCACTGATTTCCGCCGAGCCAACCCGCCAGCGGAATGAGCCCGATTCCCATCATTATGACATGCACCGGAATTTTATCCAGCCTGTCAAGCGGCGCGGGGAGACTTCTGTCGCGTCCGGGCGGCATGAATATCGACGCCGCTGCCGGAAGCATGCAGCCCCGGAATCCGTAATCAATCTCCAGCAGGCGGTTTAGCAGATACGCCCCGGCAACCGACGCGGCAAACAGTATGAAACTGAGTATTATGCGAATCATACGGTATTGTGATTCCGGCGCCGAAAGCGCGAGTTTGAAGCCCTGCAGCGCATATATCACAACTATAGCCACCGAAAAGGTCACCAATATGCTCATATAAAGGCTGCGGCTGACGATATAATATACGACCTGACATGCCGCCGCCAGCAACGCTATGGTGATAAGATAGCGCGGCTTGCTCCGTGTATAGCGGCAGCCCTCGGCTATCATAAAGGCGAATATCGGCAAAGCGAGCCTGCCGATTATCCGGAAAATATCAACCCCGGGAAAGAAGATTATTCCCACATGATCGGCGGTCATAGCCGCGGCGGCGATTAGCTTCAGGGCGTTAGAGCTCAGACATCGGAATTTTGACATATAATAACCCGTATTTTTGTCGTTTTTCTGATTTTACATTATTATCCGGCCGATTGCAAGAGGGCTACTGATATTTCACCGAAAAGAGTGTTGCGCTCACAAGAAACATAGGGTATAATCGCATAGAAGCAATATAACAACACAACGACCAGGGAGTGACAGAACAATGAGAGAGATCAACGTAAACGTATCCTTTGATAATATCATCGGCAAAATCAAGCCGATGCACAGCGTCAACAACGGTCCCGCCGGAAATCGGGGGAACACCAACGACAAATGGTTCGCCGAGGCATGCATCCCCTACGCCCGCAATCATGACGCCAACTTCGCCCCCGCCTACGGCGCGCCCCACACGGTTGATATTATCGCCATATTCCCGAACTTCGACGCCGACGAGAACGACCCCGCCTCCTACGACTTTCATCTCACCGACGAATATAACGCGCGTATCATGTCCGCCGGGTCCAAGGTGTTCTACCGTCTGGGCAACAAGATCGAGCACGAGTCAAAACGCTACGGCGCCATCCCGCCCAAGGACTTCGGCAAGTGGGCGCGCATCTGCGAGCACATCATCCGCCACATGAACGAGGGCTGGGCTGACGGCCACCGCTGCGGCATCGAATACTGGGAAATCTGGAACGAGCCCGACCTGCACCCTCAGTGCTGGGACGGCAAAAACGAGGACTTTTTCGAGCTTTACGACATAGCTTCCCGCCATCTTAAGTCCTGTTTCCCGAACCTGAAAATCGGCGGTCCGGCGGTGACGAGTGTCAATAATCGGAATTTTCTGATTCCCTTCTTTGAATATATCACCCGCGACAAGGCGAATCCCGCACCCCTCGACTTCTTCTCTTTCCATTGTTACGCCCGTGAACCCGACACCGTGGCGAAGCAGGCTTTCATCGCCCGGGAGATGCTTGACAACGCGGGATATACCGAGACCGAGACCATCCTCAACGAGTGGAACTATGTCCGCGCCTGGCAGCCCGCCGACCAGATTCTCTACTCCTACCGAACCATTTCCTCGCTGAAGGGCTCCGCTTTCGTCTGCTCCTCAATGATAGCCTGTCAGCATTCGCCGCTGGATCATCTGATGTATTACGATGCCCGCATAAACACCAGCTGGAACGGTCTCTTTGAAAACCCGTCGCAGAGACCCTTAAAGCCCTACTGGGGGTTAAGGTGCTTCTCTGAGCTTTACAAGCTGGGAAGCGAAGCGGCCTGCAGCTGCGACGAACCGGCTGTAAAGGCTGCCGCCGCCATAAGCGAGGACGGCAGTGAAGCCGCCATACTCCTCTCCTACTACCTTGACCGGGACAGCATCGACGGCAGCGGCTGCGATGAGGACGAGCTGAAGGTCAGGATAGCCTGGGACGGCTTTACCTCTGCCGATGGTGTGACCGCCGAGTACCGTGTGCTTGACGCAGCCCATGACGCCGAGGCGGTGTCCGACGAGACCTTCTTCGGCGAAAAGTGCGCCCACATCCGCCGTCTCCCGCTCTATACCACACTGCTGGTGAAGCTGAAAAGGTAAGAGATAGTAAGTACAGGAATACGACAGTTCCGGTTTCACGATTGAAGCCGGCATTGTCTTTATTGCCGGTCTGATCTGCCAAAACAGCAGTAAAGTCACACCTGCGATGTGGTGTTTGCAGCGCTTGACAAGGGTATGACGAGAATATATAATTGAATCAAATATAATGACATCCGGAGGTAACAACTGTGTTTAATATTCTGCCGATTCCGCGTATGGCTGCCCCCGTGGGGGGAAAGGACGCAAGGGTAAAGCTTGCGCCGAAATACAACGCCGAAGGGCTTGACGGCGGGGGCTGCGCCGCGCTGTCCGCCTTTTCGGGCTATGCCGAAAAGGCTTTCGGAGTGCGCTTTGAATCCGTTGAGGAGACGGTCGAAGGCACACTCATCCTCTCCTTTGACAACTCGCTGCCCGATGGAGGGTATGCTCTTATCGTCTCGCCCGAAGGCGGAATAACTCTTGCGGCAAAGGACAGCGAGGCTCTCTGTCACGGTTTCGCTTCTCTGCTCATGGCTGTTGAGAAGGAGGGCGGCGAATTATACCTGCCGGTAATGCACATATTCGACGAGCCAAAAGGCTCATACCGGGGGCTAATGGTAGACCTGGCGCGCCGCTTTCATCCACTGCCCTGGCTCTACCGCGCGGTGGATCTCTGCTGGCTCTACAAGCTGAACCGGCTGCAGCTCCACTTTACCGACGATCAGAGCTATACTCTGCCTTCCTCCGCCTTCCCGCTTCTGCCCACCGAGGGACGGAATTATACCGTCGATGAATTAAAGGCGCTCTGGAAATACGCGGCCGACCGGGGAGTTACTATCGTTCCCGAAGTTGATATGCCGGGTCACTGCACCCAATTCAACCGCATCTATCCCGAGATTTTCGGCGACAAGGGCATAATATGCGCCGAGGAGAAGGCGTTCGCGGCGCTGGACAGCATAATAGATGAGATTATCGAAATATTCCCCGACGCGCCGTATATTCATCTCGGCGGCGATGAGGCTGCTATTTCCCGCTGGGACGACTGCGAGGGCTGCCGCGCCTATCGTGAGTCTGAGGGACTGCCCGATGTTCACGCCCTCTACGCCCATTTCCTGCAGCGGGTCACCGACATGGTTCTCGCCAAGGGCAGAACGCCAATCATCTGGGAAGGGTTTTCGAAGGAATACAATCACCTCATCTCCAAGGATGTGCTTGTAATAGCCTGGGAGTCCTATTATCAGCTGGCGCCCGATCTGCTGGCGTCGGGATTTACCATAATAAACTGCTCCTGGAAGCCGCTCTATGTAGTCGCACCCCGCACCCACTGGACGCCCGCAGAGATTCTTAACTGGAACATATTCACCTGGCAGCACTGGTGGGAAAAATCCATCGCCTCTAAGCAGGAGATACACGTGCCCAAGGATAGCGCCGTGCTTGGCGGACAAATGTGCGCCTGGGGCGATTCACTGAGCTCCTATCCCACCGACGACGAGGCGTGTTCGGTGGAATTCGCGCTGCTGCGTGAACGCATACCCGCCCTCGCCGAGAAGACCTGGAATATTTTCTCCGAGCTTGACGCCGATTCTCTCGCCGCCCGTTATGCCCATACAGACGCGCTGCTTGAGCGCATACTCTCCTGACGCGGGTAAATGCAATGAACGAATCTTATCTTCTCACATTTGATGCCGATTCGGCTTATCTCGGCGGCAAGCGATTCTACATGGCGATCGGCGACATTCACTATTTCCGGATTCACCCCGCCGATTGGGAGCGGCGGCTGATGCTTGTCCGTGACTTCGGGATCACCGTGGTTCAGACCTACATGCCCTGGAACCTTCATGAGCCGAAGGAGGGGCAGTATGTCTTTGACGGTCTCTGCGACATCGAGGGTTATCTTCGTCTCTGCGACAGGCTGGGGCTGAAGGTGATGCTTCGTCCCTCGCCCTATATCTGCTCCGAATGGGATCTGGGCGGTATGCCCGCCTGGCTGCTGGGCGACCGGACCATAGAGCTGCGCACCTGCGATCCCCGTTTCCTGTCCGCGGTAAAGGTCTGGTATTCGGTGCTCTGCCCCAAGCTGCTGCCCTTCCTCTCCACCCGGGGCGGACCGATAATCGCCGTGGCGGTGGAAAACGAATACGGCAGTTATGCCTACGACAAGGATTACCTTAACGCCCTGGCGGATATGCTCCGCGATTGCGGCATCGATGTTCCGCTCTACACCACCGACGGTGCTAACGACGAAATGCAGTCTCTCGGCTCTCTGCCCGGCTGCTGGCAGGGCGCCAACTTCCGCGGCAGGGAGGGATCGGCAGCCGCACCCTATGCGCTCATGAAGCGGATAATGCCCGACAAGCCCTTCTTTATCGGAGAATGGTGGTCCGGCCGCTCGATGCACTGGGACGAACCCTTCTCCCACCGTGACCCTGTGGACGTGGCAAAGGGCTATGCCGAAGCGCTGGCAACCGACGGCTATACCGCGTTCTACATGTTCGGCGGCGGCACAAACTTCGGCTTTATGAGCGGCGCGAATATGGGAAACTCCTATTCGCCGCGCCCCGGAACGCCCGCACGCTACATTCCCCATCTCACCAGCTATGACGAGGACGCGCTGCTCTCGGAGGACGGCATGCCCACCGAGAAATATTTCCTCTGCCGGGATGAGCTGGATCGCCAGCTCGGCCGTGAGCCCCGCCCGCATATAATGCCGGAAAAGAGGGTGCAGACGCTGACAATCCCTCTCACCGGGAGAGCCTGTCTCTTTGACAATCTCGACATACTGACGGTACACCGTGAGCGCACCCCCTCCGCCCGGCCTATGGAGGACTTCGGGCAGACTTTGGGCTATATCCTCTACTCGGCTAATCTGCCCGATGTGCCCTGTTCCTCCGGCGAGCCGCGGGCAAGATCACTGCGTCTCGGCGGCATGAAGGATCGTGCGCTGATCTATGCCGACCGGGTTTACCTCGGCTGCGAGAAACGCGAACGCAAATCCGAAACGATTATGATTAAGCCCACCGGAAACTCGATTGCCATTGATATACTGGTCGAGAACGCCGGCAGAGTCAATTTCGGTTTTGCCATGACAGACGAGCGCAAGGGCATTTCCGACGGGATATATGCGGGCGGCAAGAAGCTGTTCGGCATTGATACCCGCACGCTACCTCTTGAATGGGAACAGGTTTCGCGGCTGTCATACGGCGATAACGGACAGAATGAGGATATCGCCGGGCAGCCGGTATTCCTGCGCGGTACCTTCGATGCCGAACCGGGCGTCGACACCTTCGCCGATATGAGAATATTCAGTGAAGGCTGCAAAGACTCAGCAGGCTGTATAGACACAGCAGGCTGCATAGACACAGCAGGCTGTGTCTGGATTAACGGCTTCAACATCGGGCGCTTCAGGGCATGCGGACCGCAGCATACGCTCTACATTCCCGGCGCGCTTCTGAAAGATAAGGATAACGAGATAGTTATATTTAATTCCTGCTCTGGCGCTTCCGCTCCCCGAAGTCTCGATTGCATCGGCAGACCTATACTGGACGCGCCTGTGGCAGATTAGCTCAGCAAAGGAAGATTTATGAATTTAGAAAAGACAATGGCTTCCCTGCGCCGCAACGGCTATACCGTGTCGTATTTTGAGACGGGCGGCGAGGCTGTCGAACACATCGCCGCAAGTCTTACCGAGGCGGGAATCACGACCGCCGCATTCGGCGGTTCGGCTACTCTGACCGCCATAGGGCTTCATGCGCGGCTTGAGGCAGACGGAATAACCGTGCTGAATCCCGACTTCCCCGACCCGGGCGAGAACTTCCGGAGCATCGCAATGAAGTCGGTGGACGCCGATTGCTATCTGCTCTCGGCCAACGCACTCAGCGAAAACGGCGAGATAGTCAACATCGACGGCGTAGGCAACCGCCTTGCCGGTTCGCTCTACGGTCACGGGAAGGTCATATATGTAATCGGTACCAACAAAATCACATCCGACGTGGCTTCCGCGGTCTACCGCGCCCGCAACGTTGCGGCTCCGAAGAACTGTCTGCGTTTCGGTCTGGAGACGCCCTGTGCGGTTTATGCCCGTGAGAACGGCGAGACGAGATGCTTCAACTGCGACCATCCCCGCCGAATCTGCCGCTCAATGCTAATACATCTGACCCGCCCCACCGGCTGCGGCGCCGAGGTGGTGCTGATAAACGAGGAATTAGGCTTCTGAGAACAGGCTGCGCCTGTAATTAGCAAATATTAATTGATGCAAGCCGAAATTTTCGATAAAACAACGGCGATGCCGTCCCAATACGAGAAACGGTATCGCCGTCTGTTTATTGATGTAGTCAAATATTCCACATTTTCCGGATGTATACGACCAGCTCGTTCAGATGGGTAAGCAGCTTCACGATGTCGGCAAGCACGGTTTTCACTATCCCGAATGCCTGCATGAGCGGGCTGCCGGACACTACCTTCAGACTGCCCTCGTATGGCTCGAAGTTTTCACCGATCTCCACCGAGAACACCGCCTCGGCTGCCGGGTGGTCGGACAGGCTCAGCCCGTCTTCGCCGAGGATATACTCATATTTGAAGGAGGTTGGCTCTATGTCCACGCCTACGCCGTCACGGTATAGAAATTTCTCGATCCCGTCCCAGCGCTTGATCGTCGGGTCTGTCTCCCACTTGGAAAAATCCTCACAGCTGCCGCCGTTGTGCAGCTCTATCCACGCGTCTGTCAAGCCGCAGGCAAGCATGAGATTTTCGTACAGCCCCGAGTCGTTTTCGTGATGTATCGAGGTGTTGAAGTCGCCCGTGACGATGACCGGACGCGATCCGGCGCCGCCTGTACCGGAGATTTCCTCTATCAGATCGGCTAACTGTCTGAACTGCACCTCCCGGGCGGCAATCGAGCCTTCGTCGCCGCCGGCGTCGGCGTGGATATTATAGAGATCAAGATATACTCCGCCGCCCAGGTCGATGAGGGTGTAGAGTATCCCCTTGGGCGTCATTTCGTCGGCGCCGTGGTCGATAACGCCGTATGCCGCATCCCAGGTCACACGCTTTTCGTTGTATATCCCGCATACCGACCATACGTTCAGTCCGTCCCCGCCCGGAGCGCCGCCCGAGTGTACCGTGGTATACGGGTAATCAGCCAGACCGGGCGGCGAATTGTCATAACCCATCAGCGCATCATGATACCCGAAATCCTCCTGCACGGCTATGATATCGTATGCCCCGGCTGCCAGCAGTTCACCGATCTGCCGCTGATTTTCCCTGACATCCTCCGCCTTGTTGCCGAACAGCTTCGGCAGTCCCGCAACGTTGTAGTTAAGTATTCTCAGCTCGGAGAGATGAACGGAGGATCCGGGCGCAGACGACAGCGGCAGACCGCAAAGGGAAAGTAATGTCAGCAGAAATATGCATACCTTACGGATTTTGTGCCGCGGTTTCATTTGGTTCCTCCTCTGTTGAATGTGGGAGCGGATTATAAAGCTGTTATGTTATTTCGTCTTTCTTTACCTTATTTTCCGGCTTATAAGGAACAGTATACCGATTATTAACGCCGGCGCGGCTTCCGCCCGGTTCAATCACATCAAGTGAAAACATGACCGGGAAGCATATAAACAGGACAGCCGGGATTCGCGGAATCCAGTATATTATCTTTCTGAATATCTTCATTTTCGCCCTCCTGTGGACAGTTGTCGGTTTGCCGCAGATTATATATCAATACCGGCAGTACGCAAATTATAACGCTGCCGTGATGCAAACTTTTTAATCAGATTATCCGCAAGTATATGCAGCGGTATGTTATATTTATTGATTTACATTCACATTATAGCATCGGCAAAGTCAGACATGTGCTTATAATATAGTATGTTTTTTTAACATATTGTAAATGTTTATTTGGCAATATTGACTTATTTCCCGTTTGTGATACAATCAAATTAGTTGATACTTAACATATCTTGCGCTGTTTTAGTGATATACGCATAAATGTCAATCAGAATGTATAAAAAATCAAAAGGGGGAGGATATATGCCATTAAAGAAAATAATCAAGGATTTCAAAGAGCTGGAATATGAGGTCAATAAGGACTTCTACATCGGTTTGAAGGACGGCCAGGAGCCTCATATCCTTTTTATCGGATGCTCAGATTCCCGAGTGAACGCGGAAGCACTGTTCCGGGCGAAAGCCGGGGAGTTATTTCAGATAAGGAATATTGCGAATATCGTGCCGAGAAAAGAGATTGCCGACACAAACTATTCGGTCGTTTCCGCCATTGAATATGCCGTCAATGTTCTTAATGTCAAAAGCATTATAGTGTGCGGACACTCAAACTGCGGAGGCTGCAGCGCTATCATACATCCGGAAAAAAGCAAGGACAGTCTGCCCTACACGGGCGAATGGATCAAACAGAGCCTCGCGGTTTCCGAGCATGTGAACCGCAAATATCCCGACATGAGCGAAGATGAGAAGCTTGTAATGGTCGAGAAGCTGAACGCCATTCAGCAGCTTGACAACCTTATGACCTATGACTTCGTCAGGCGGAAATTCGAATCCGGGGAACTGAATCTGCAGGCATTTTATTACGACATAGGCGCCGGTGATATTACCGTTTATGACTATAAGGGCACCTTGCCTGATCCGGAATGCGGATGCGAGTTTCATCTTGAGAATGATGAATGCGTTAATTAGGCGTTTTTCGTGTTCCTGCGCTCCTGCCGGTATCATAATCATAATGCTACCGCGGCGGTCGGGCAAACGACATAAATGACATATTTAATACATTAGTGAAATCAAAGCCGGGGCGTGGATGCTCCGGCTTTGATATGTATGACCGGTTAATCAGTCAGCAGTTCCGGCAGTTGTTCGGTCAGTCCGTCATTTCGAGCGGCATGTTGCCGCTCGAAATCCATTTTATTGTTTTATCTGTAAAGTGATGATGTTAGATACATTCACTTGAATTAATTTAAGGGCACCTCTAAAAACGTCAAATTTCCTTTAGCATATCATACCCCCCCGAAAAATCAAGGGGATTTTGCAAAAAAATGTATGAATTTATCGTAGAATCATCAAAATATCTGTCTT
>Ga0123335_1005956_pt1 | contig 14497 bp, 11 predicted proteins | sample BiotimSIPDNA_2_FD_89707 | JGI IMG/M metagenome (GOLD analysis project Ga0123335, IMG submission 89707) | Anaerobic biogas reactor microbial communites from Washington, USA - Biogas_R2 time_0 SIP DNA | ecosystem: Engineered > Bioreactor > Anaerobic > Unclassified | place: Washington, USA... | reverse complement strand
GCAGTCAGGCTGGAACCGATGGTCTGGACGCAGGCGGCAGCCCGGCACTCCCGCTCCCACGAGCGCACCTTTTCCACCCAAGGATGGCCAGCCGGCGACTACAGCCTGGTGCTGTCCTGTTTCTTTCAACCTCTGGCTCGCGACCAGGATCTGCCAGATAAGTATGTGACAGCTCGACTGCTGTTCACACTGGAATAGCGGGCGGCTGGGATTATGGCACCTTGGGCAAAGCGCTTTAAAAGATTCATCTGCGAATACAATAAATCACTATAGGCCCTGCCAAACAGGAAAAACGCCATGCTTAACCGCCTCCTTGCCAGCTTGTTGTTCCTGCTCTTGTCCAGCCCGGCGCTGCTTCAGGCCATGGAACCTCTGCGCGTAAACTTTCAGCCATCGCCCCCAGAAATCAACGGCCGCCTTGACGACCCCGCTTGGCAAAACCTGCCCTGGAACACGGGCTGCTTCCTGCTTGGCACTGACCAGGCGCCAACCGCCGGCGTCAAGTATAAACTCTATCACGACCAGGATCAGCTCTACTTAGGCGTCGAACTGGAAGAACCGGCGATGGACAAAGTCCGACAAACGGAATACTCGCCCGGCTCCACCATGCTCTGGCTCAACGACTCCCTCGAAATCAACGTTGTCACCGACCCGAATCTACTCTCTTTCTACAAGATCATGGTCGACGTCGCTGGCGCCTGGGTGGACATGAAGGCCGTTGACGACAACACCGACACCGGCAAATACCTGCTTGACCTGGACTGGGCCAGCGGAGCTGAAATCAAAGTGGCACGCGCCGAAAATGCCTGGTTAGTGGAAGCCGCCATTCCATTCGGCGCCCTGGCGTTCTCCGCCACGACGGAACCTGCCTGGCGCATCAACCTCGGCCGCAATCGCTACGCCGTCACCCCACCGGAACTCTCGGCGACCTCACCGATTCCAGTGCGCAGCCATGTAGTTCCAGCAGCCTTCCGAACAGCCGTCATCGCTGACTTCAATCCAACCCGATTCCAACTCGACCTCGATGAAGTCAACTTCTCTTTTGACAAAAATGCAGACGGCCAATACGAGGCAATGGTCAGCACCGTCGTACACAACAACACCGGCTCATTCGCCATCCTTCACCTGGAAGCGCGGCTGCGAGACTGCGCCTCCAACGCCAGCGTCCAAGCAAATAAGCTCCTGACTCTGTCCCGAAACGAATATCAGAAACATTCCCTGACCCTGCATCCCGCCGGCCCAGGGCAGTATGAACTCGACCTCGAACTGTACGCCAACGCTTCCCGACGCCGACTCCTGAAAAAAGCCACCCGCCTAGTGGCCGCCGAGTACCAGCCGCTGGCCATCACCCTGCACCGTCCGTGCTATCGAAACAACCTCTATGCGACCATGCCCGATAAGACCATCGAGGCGGAAATCAGCCTGCGGGAAGGCACTGGCCAGCCGCTGGCTGTGACACTCGTTGGTCCTGGCGGCGAAGCGGCGCGGCAAGACTTCGCCGCCGCCCAAGCCACTCAGCGCGTACAGTTTGACGGCGCCAGCCTGCCCGATGGCGACTATGTCCTCAAAGCCGCCTGCAAACTGGACGGACGCACCCTGCAAAGCGAAGTCCGCATCAGGAAACTGCCGTATCTCCCCAACGAAGTCTGGTTTGACCAAGAGGGCATCACTCATGTCGACGGCAAGCCCTTCCTGCCCTTTGGCTGGTATGGCACCCAGCCCAACGAGCAGAAACCCTGGTATAACTCCATGCTCGTGCTGACGCCATTCGGCACCCTGGAAGAAGCGCGCCAGAGCCACGAGCGGCAAGCTGACCGCGGCCAACTCCTGATGGCCTTCCCCTTCCAGGAGCTGCCCGGCACTTCCTGGCAGCCCAGGGTCATCTTCAAAGACCCCGAAACCAGAAAGAAAGGACTTACCCCAGAACAGCGGCAAAAAATCATCGACTACATCACCGGCATCCGTGACGTGCGCGGGCTGCTAGGCTACTACATGGCTGACGAACCAGAGTGCCGCGACAATAACCCCATCTGGTACGAAGAAGCACGTGACCTGATCAGCGAACTCGACCCCTATCACCCCTGCATCATGCTCAACTGGGGGCCGACCGGCATCAAACAATACTACCGCGGCTGCGATGTCCTCCTGCCCGACTGCTATCCGCAGTATTTTGCTGACGGCAGCACCGGCCACCCGCGCTGGTGCTCGTCAGAATGGGCCAAGACCTCCACCGCCCTGCGACCAGCCTGGCAAATGCCGCTGATGACATCCTGGCCAGCCTATTCCCGCGACGGCAAGGTCAAAGGCGTGCCACCAGACTACTTTGACCAGCGCAGCCAGTTCTTCCAGGCCATCATTCACAATGTCAAGGGCTTCAACATGTATGCCTGGCATTGCGCACCTTGGTACACCTCCCTGATCTTCGGCCCCGATGCTATCGGAGAAACCCTCTTCCGCCTGAAAGATTACCTGCTGCCCAATTCCAAGCCTGACGCCGTAACCGTCGTCACCACGCCAGCCCAACGGCATTTCCAGGCCGGACTGAAAATCCGTGACGGCCGCGTCTGCCTGCTTGCCGTCAACACCTCCCTGGAAACCGTGACCGCGACCTTCGCCCTCCAGCAAGAGGTCGGCCCTCGCTTGTTCGTCGCCGGCGAAAATCGCGAAATCGTCCTAAAGGGAAATACCTTCGTAGACACCTTCGCCCCCCGCGAAACCCATATCTATATCAACAACCAGGAAGACGCCAACGCTGTCCCGGCAGTCGCTGAAACCGTCAAGACCATTGAGGACTTCCGACGGGCGCGCCGAAAAGACGGCAACCTGATTGCCGTCGGCGAAATGAAGGAAGCCGACTACCTGGAGTACGGCGCCGGCAAAATCCCGGCCGGAGTGCCAACCTTGCAGGCTTCCAGCGACGCTCACTACTACGCCACCAAGGCATTCGGCTCGCTCTACTTCCTGGTTGACGGCATTGCCGAGCCGCTGCGCGTTGAGATGTCCTGGTCGCCAAAGACCAATGACCAGGCGCCATGGCTGGACATCACCCTGCCAGAACCGGCCCCAGTACGCAAAGTCGTGCTTTATACCCCAGCCGGCAACCTGGTCGCGGGCAAAATAGTCGCCAACAAGAAGTCATTCCCCTTCCAAAACGACGATAGCGACGTCATCACCGTCGAACTGGACGGCGACACTGTCCCCACCCTCCGCATTGAGATCAGCAACCGCAAAGACAAAACCCCGGGCGACGGCAAACTCAACAGCCGCCTGCTCACAGAAGTGGAAGTCTACTGAACGCTGCCCAGCAATGCTTCAAAAAATCGCAGCTGCTGCTTTTTGCCAAAGAAAAAGCCCCAACCCGTTAGGATTGAGGCTGTTAAGATGGTGCCCTCGGGCGGATTCGAACCGTCGACCAACTGATTAAGAGTCAGCTGCTCTACCGACTGAGCTACGAAGGCGTATTGTTTTAAAACGCCTATTAAAATAATGCCTGCTACGGGAAAATCAACGCGACAACTGAAAAGTTTATAGAAAAAATTGCAATCGGCCACCGATTGATAACGGCCACTTCTGCCTGCATGCGCTTGTGCTGGCTGAAGCCTAAGAAAGACAAGTGTCTTCACCCCACGGCGCAACGCCCACTTCCGTCCACGTCCACTGCCACTAAAGCCCACTTCCGTCCACAGTCCATCGTCTACTAAAGTCCACTTCTGTCCATTGTCCACTGTCCACTAAAGCGCCTTACCCAGGGCACCCGGCAACACCTCATCGCAGCGGCACGGCTGAGGTGTGCTTCAGACCCGGCATATCAGTACGCAGCAGCTCAATATCGCTCTCTGCCAAAACCAAATCAACTGCAGCGGCATTTTCCGGCACATGCTTAGGGTTGCGCATCGCGGTCATAGTCGTGACCTGACGCTGTCCCAACAGCCAGGCCAGAGCCAGCTGCGGCAGGGTGCAACCGTATTGCCGACAAAGCCGGTCAGTCAATTCTGATGCGACAACACCGCGAAGCGGCCGCCAGGCTTGCAGCATGACATCATGCTCCTGGCAAAATGCCAGCAGCCCGAGCTCCGGCTCACGGTGGACAAGGCTGTAATGAACCTGATTGACGACAATCGGCGCACTTGAACACGCCATGGCGCGCTGCAAGCGGGGCACGGCAAAATTGCTCACCCCAATATTCCGAACCAGACCCTGCTCGACCAGTTCATTCATCGCCCCAATCGTCTCCAGCAGAGGAACCTCTTCCGAAACCTGATGGTACAGATACAAGTCCAGGTAGTCTGTCCCCAGACGCCGCAGCGATTGCTCTGCCGCCCACAGGACGCTATCGCGGTCAAGATGCGTCTTCCAGACCTTCGAAGTCAAAAACAGCTTTTCCCGCGGATAGTCGGCTATAGCCTGCCCGACCAGCGTCTCGGCATGGCCTTCGGCATAGTATTCAGCGGTGTCGATCAAAGTCAGACCGGCTTCGATGCCAACCTGCAAAGCGCGTATCTGACCGGCATCGTCATTGTCGGGATTGCGCGTGTCGCGCCCGCCGAATTCCCAGGTTCCCATGCCGAGCGCCGGCATCGTAAAACCGCATTGCAATGTTTTCTGTCTCACGTCAACACCTCCTGAACCAGGGAAACCGTAGAAGCCACCCGGCCTCAAGCCCAACCGAAAAAAGCTGGGACGGGTAGCCATAAATGAGTGGTAGAATTGATTCTTTGGAACTGATGAGAAAAATAGTTGCCAACCACGCATTTTCAAACTTCCTTTGAAAGTATCATCCAAAAATAGTAATCGGTTACCGGTTGATACTCGGAGTTCTTGCAAGCAGCGACAGCAAACACCTGTTACTGCCTGAACCCCATGAAACTGTGGACATTGTGGACGGTGTGGACGGCACCTGTACTACGCCCACACCGTCCACAGCCGCGCAGCAGTAGAAACGCTAAAAAACGCGAAGGTTATGGCTGCCGCCGTCCACCATGTCCACCATGTCCACATCTACTTGCTCTGCTGGCGCTTAACTGTGCTTATCCCCAGGCTTCAGCCTGGGGATGGGCATACCCCAAAAGTGACACCTCGGGGAGACATTACAGTAGGCTGCCCCATGACAACACGCTTATTAAATCAAGAGCATAGTTCGCCCGATGTAACAGCTGTGGTGTATATTATCCAAAATTCGCCACTCACTTTTTGCTTACTACAGGCTCTCATGTCTATTTTCACCGTCAGTTTTCTCGCCGTCTTCAAGCTTGTCATCGTCATTCTCACCGGCGTCTGGCTTGGTCGCAGCGGCATTCTCAACAAGCCGGCTCGCGAGGCTCTCAGCAAAGTCATCATCAAGGTCATGCTGCCAAGTTTGCTGATTGTCTCCCTCGGCCAGAATGCCAGCATCAACAATCTCGGCAAATGGTCTGTTCTGCTTATCGCTGCCGTGCTTTTCGCGTTCTTTGGCTTTATCATCGGCAGTCTTCTCAACCGGCTTTTCCGCGTGCCGACGAGTCTGCGGCGCTTAGTCAGCGTCGCCGCATCCCTGGGCAACGCCAGCTATCTGCCCATGCCTCTGCTGGCGACTATCGCGGCTGGGGCGCCGCTGTTCGCCCAGGACCCTGGCGCTGAATCGCGCAGCATCGCCTATATCTCCGTCTACCTAATCTGCCACTCGCCCCTGCTCTGGCTTTTCGGCTACCCGCTCCTGTCCGGGAAATCCTGGCGCGAGATCAGCTGGCGCATGATTGCCAATCCGCCCCTGTTCGCCTCTGGCATCGGCCTTCTGCTCGCCGTCGCGCCCCCGCTCAACCGCCTCATCGTCCAGCCTGATGCGCCCTTGCGGGTTCTGCTGGATGCCGGCCAGCTGCTGAGCGCCGGCGTTTTTCCCTGCGCACTGCTCATCTTAGGCGCCAACCTGGCGGAAAAACTCCCGGACGGAGAAACCGTGCCCTGGAACGCCTACGTCGCGCTGGCCTTGGGCCGCCTTGTCCTCATGCCAATCATCGGCTATGCCTTCACGCTCCTGGCCTGGCGTCAAGGCTGGATTCCCGACGACCCGATGTTCGTCCTGGTCCTCATGATCGAGGCCTCGGTGCCGCCAGCCAACAACCTCATGCTTATGTGTCAGATGCACAAACGCGGCGAGGCCGCTATAGCGCGTCTGCTGCTGTGCGCCTACTGCCTGGCCGTACCGTCACTGACTGTCGCAGTCACAATCTTCCTGAAGGCCGCTGGCGGCAACTAAACGCTGCCGGACGTGTCTAATCTAAGGTTAAAATCATTCAACTATCTGTTAAGGAGATATCACCATGTTTCACACCCTTGATCCGATGTACTGGTTGTTCGCGATTCCCGGCCTGATCCTGTCGATGATCGCCACGATGTACGTCAAATCGGCCTTTGCCAAGTATTCCCAAGTCAAATCCGCCCGCGGCATGACCGGCGCTCAGGCCGCCTACGAAATGCTCCTGCGCAGCGGCGTGACCGATGTCAAAATCGAACCGGTCAACGGCTTTCTCAGCGACCATTATGACCCCACCTCGCGGACGCTGCGGCTCTCGCCCGACGTGTTCCACAGCTCGTCCTTAGCCGCCATCGGCGTGGCCTGCCACGAAGCCGGGCACGCCTTGCAACATGCCGGCAACTACGCCTGGCTCGGGCTGCGCACCAGCCTGGTGCCGGCGGCGTCAATTGGCAGCAATTTCGCCTACATCCTATTTTTCCTGGGGCTATTCGTCAACAGCATGATGTTAGTCAAACTCGGCATTATCCTGTTTTCTGTGGCCGTCGCCTTCACCATTGTCACCTTGCCGGTCGAATGGAATGCCAGCGCCCGGGCCAAGGTTGCCATGGTCGACCACGGGATTGTCACGGTCGCCGAACGCGAAGATGCCAGCGCCGTGCTGAACGCCGCATTTCTGACCTACGTCGCAGCCGCTGTCAGTGCCATCCTGAACCTCCTCTACTTAATCTCCCGCTCCCGCCGACGCTAAGCAGGATGCTTTTTCCCAACCTGGCAACCGCATCACTTCCGGCCATATCTGGCGCAATCAACAAGGACTCATCATAATGGGAAATTTCCGCACTGCCTGGAGCGCTTTCTGGACTATCCTTAAATCATCCACACAAGCCGAGGCCTGGAAGCGCCTGCAAGCATCCCAATCGCCCGACGCAACAGCCGCAAAGCCCGCGCCTGACGCCCCAACCGCAAAGCCCGCGCCTGACGCTCCTGCGGCGGGGTCGGCCAACGAAGCCGCTGTCTACACCCTGACCTTGCTGCAACGGGAAGCCCGCCTGGTCGATTTCCTGCAGGAAGACATCAGCCCGTATTCCGACGAGCAGGTCGGCGCCGCCGTCCGCAAAATCCATGCTGACTGCCGCCGGGCTTTGGACAAGTATTTTCACATTGAGCCCATCCGCAGCGAACCAGAGCAGTCCCGCCTGGATGTGCCCGAGGGCTTTGACGCCCGCCGCCTGCGAGTGACAGGCCGCAGCGCTGGCCAGCCGCCCTTTGCAGCAACGCTGATTCACCGCGGCTGGGTCGCCGCCAAAATCGACCTGCCGCAGCGCAGCCAGGCCCGTGATCCGCAAGTGATCTGCCCAGCCGAGGTCGAAGTCCAATGACAACCCCTGACGACGACGGCGTTTCCGTAGCGCGGCCCGACCCAGGCGACTGCCAGCCCGACGCGGCAGCAGTCACTCCATGGCTAAAGACCACCGTCCTGGGCCGACGCCTGTTGTTTTTTCCGGAACTGGCTTCCTCCAACCTGACCGCTGCTGAACATGGCGCTGCTGGCGAGCCTGAAGGCTTAGTCGTAGTCGCTGACCACCAAGTCGCTGGCCGGGGACGCATGGCCAGAACCTGGTTCTCCCCGCCGTGCTGCAATCTCTATGTCACCCTCCTGCTCCGTCCGCCACTGCCCCCCGCCGCCATTCCACAGCTGGCCATCATCACGGCTGTCGCCATCCGCCGCGCCATCCACGAAATCCTCCCAGACCTGCCCGTCGCCATCAAATGGCCCAATGACCTGCTCGTCCAAGGCAGAAAACTATGCGGCATCCTCTGCGAAATGACCTGTGAAGGCCAAAAGACCAGCTATGCCGTCGTCGGCTTCGGCGTCAACGTCAATGTCGACGCAGCAGAATGGCCGCCCGAACTGCGCTCAACCGCAGTTTCGCTGCGCTCCGCCACCGGTCAAATCGTTAACCGCGCCCAGTTGCTCGCGGCTATTCTCAACCATTTCGAACCGGTCTACCAGGAATGGCTCGCTATCGGGAATCTGACCATGATCCACGCAGAATGGCAAAAAGCCTCGATCCTCGACGGCAAAACCGTCACCATCGCTCAGTTCGAGCAAACCATCACCGGAAAAGCCCAAGGCATCACTCCCGAGGGCGCACTTATCCTCCAGCTCCCAGACGGAACCGAAAAAATCATCCATGCCGGTGACGCCCATATCGGCACCAAGCAAACACAAAATGCGTGAACAACGCATCTTTCATCGCCCGCCGATTTGATTTCATGAACGGACACAGTATATTTGTTCTTCAGTTCCAATGGATTTCTATCCATCATTGATGAAAAACGGGCAACAGGAGGTCACATCATGGCAACCATGAGCAGGGCATTCAACACGGTGGACTTGCAAGACCCGGTCAAAGCGGCCGAGTATGTCAAACGCAAGGCTCTGGAATTCGGCGCTGATGCGGTGGGCATCGGAAACATTGAGCGCTGGGCCGACGCTCCGATCCAGATGGACCCTAAGCAGATCATGCCGGAGTGCAAGTCAATTGTCGGCATGGTGTTCCGGGTTGAGCGCGGCAGCTTGCGCGGCATCGAGGAAGGGACGTATTTCAGCAACTATTCAGCGATGGGCTACGGCGGCCTGACCTACCTGTACATCCCGATGACGGTCATCAACCTGACTAAAGCTATTGAAGACGAGGGCTACGAAGCTATTCCGATGGGACACCAGAGCGACTGGCGCGCCATTGACAACGAAGGCTTTGCCCGGCCAAACTACAGCCGCCCTGTCCGCCCTGGACAGGCGATGCCTGACATCATGATCCACCTGCGCATCGCAGCTTATCTATGCGGCCTGGGCGAGATCGGCTTCAGCAAAATGTTCCTGTCGCCGCAGTTCGGCCCTCGCAACCGCATCGGCATCATCATGACCGACCTGGAACTGGCGCCAGACCCGATCTACAATGGCCCGCAGCTCTGCAACCGCTGCATGGCCTGCGTCAAAGCCTGTCCCGGCCAATGCCTCCCGACTGACAAGACGATCAAAACCAACCTGGCCGGCCATGAGGTGGAATGGAGCGACATTGACACCAAGAGATGTGGCATCATCTTCCGCGGCGGCGTTCCGACCGATACTGTCCAGGAAGACCCCTACATGACCGACGTTCCGACCTCGGTGCCAGGCGACTACAGCCCCTTCCGGCACAAGCCGAGAACCGTCTATAACACCGGGCAAGCCGTCTGCGGGGCCCGCGGCTGCACCCGCGCCTGCATGATCAGCCTGGAAAGCCGCGGCGTCCTGCAAAATTCCTTCAAGCAGAAATTCCGCCGCCGTCCGACCTGGTCGGTTGACTGGAGCAAAGAAGCCGAATACGCCCCTGGCACCGTCTTCCGCAAGCCCCCGAAAGTCGAAATCGACTGAGACACGACTTTGTCCCAGCCATCTTTGGCTTCCCGGCTCCGCCGCGACTATGCCTGGTCGCGGCGGAGCCGCTTTGCTTCCTGGCACTGACCGCACTTTTCCATCCCCGCGCCATGTTTTTGCCTCTTCCAGCTTTGCACTTGCCGTTTGAGGGATTACATTAGAAGCTTCATATTCCATTAAACTGTTCCGACAGTCCTTCGCGCATCCTTTGGTCTGTCGGCAATGTCATGACCTGACCAGGGGAGCATCTCACCATTATGTACGCCATCATCAAAACCAGCGGCAAACAATTCAAAGTCGAATCCGGCGCTATTCTTGAAGTCAACCGCCTTGACGCCGAACCAGGCGACACCATCACTCTCGCCGACAGCGTCCTCATGGTTCAGGACGGCGACACTGTCCACCTCGGCACGCCGACCGTCCCTGGCGCCACCGTCACCCTCGAAGTGAAGGAGCATTTCCGCGGCCCTAAGCTGATCGTCTTCAAGATGAAACGCCGCAAACGCTACCGCGTCAAAAAAGGCCATCGCCAAGACATGACCAAAGTCGTGGTCAAAGACATCGCCCTGGCCTAATGCGAGCCTTGCCCCTCGCAGTCCAATAATCCCTCAATCCCCTCGCGCGAGGCGGACGGAGCCCACCTCCGACTGCGCTCGCGCTTTTTGTGCAGGCCAGCCCCAGCAGAAAAGCAACCATGACGAACGCCCTTGACATCCTGAAAGAACGCGGCTTCATCTACCAGATCACGGACGAGGACGCGATGAGCAAGCGCCTGGCCGAGGGTCCGGCCACCTTCTACGTCGGCTTTGACCCGACTGGGAGCAGCCTGCACATCGGGCACCTTCTCCCAGTAATGGCGATGCGCTGGCTGCAAAAGGCCGGTCATCGGCCGATCGCCCTGGTCGGCGGCGGCACCGCCATGATTGGCGACCCCTCGGGCAAGACCGAGGCGCGCCCCATCAGCGACGTGGCCACTGTTGACGCCAACGCCAAAGCCATCCAGGCTCAGCTCGGCCGTTTCCTCGATTTCACCCCTGGCAAAGCTATCATGGTCAACAACGCCGACTGGCTCCGCGGCCTCAATCTGATTGACTTTTTGCGTGACATTGGCAGGCTGTTCAGCATTCCCCGCATGCTCAGCGCCGAATCCGTCCAGCTCCGCTTAGAGACTGGCCTGTCCTTTCTGGAATTCAGCTACCCGCTCTTGCAGTCCTACGACTTTTACATCCTCCGCCGCGACCACGGCTGCCAATTCCAATTTGGCGGCCAAGACCAATGGGGCAACATCGTCGCCGGCGTTGACCTAACCCGACGCCTGCTAAGCGAAGAGGTCTTCGGCGCCACCTTCCCCCTTCTGCTAAAGAGCGACGGCACTAAATTCGGCAAGACTGCTGGCGGCGCCGTCTGGCTGGACGCAGAGCGCACCGCGCCCTTTGACTACTACCAATTCTGGCGCAATGTCGACGATGCGGACGTCACCCGCCTCCTGAGCTTCTTCACCAGCCTGCCAATGTCGGAAGTCCGCCGGCTCGGCAGCCTGGAAGCGCCCCAGATCAACCGCTCCAAGGAAATCCTGGCCTACGAGGCCACTGCCCTGGCGCACGGCCATGACGAGGCCATCCGCGCCTTCCTGGCAGCCGGCCAAGAATTCGGCTTTGCCGACCCAGACGGCGCCATTGAGACCTCCTCCCGCATCACTGACCTGCCGGCCGGCGGCCTGGACAGCGACATTCCGACCTTGTCCATAACCGCAGCCGAACTGGGCGACGGCATCGGCGTACTCACCCTGCTGGTGAAAGCCGGCCTGTGCGCCTCCAATGGCGAAGCGCGCCGCCTGATCAAAGGCGGCGGCTGCTATCTTGGCGACGCTCGTATCACCGATGAAAAAATGATCATCACCGCCGCCGACTTCGCCGATGGCGCGCTGACCCTCCGCGCCGGCAAAAAAGCGCGCAAACGCGTGCTCCTGGCTTCGTAATCACCCCTTTTCCCATATCCCAAACGCTGACAAAAGCCGAGGAGTCATTATGAAAATCGATCCACGCGCCGCCATTGCGCCGGGTGCCCAGCTCGGCGCCGAGGTTGAGGTCGGCCCATTCGCCATCATTGACGAGAATGTCATCGTCGGCGACGGCTGCAAAATCGGGCCGCATGTACACCTGACTGGCCATACGACAATCGGCGCTAACACGAAAATCCACGCCGGTGCCGTCATTGGCGACGCGCCCCAGGACCTCCACTACAACAACGAGATCAGCTACACCGACATCGGCGAGGACTGCGTGCTGCGCGAATATGTGACTATTCACCGCGGCACTGAAGAAGGCAGCCGAACCACGGTCGGCAAAGGCGTGCTGATGATGGCCTTCTCCCACCTTGGCCACAATTGCGTCATCGGCGACCACGTCGTCATCGCCAACGCCTCGCTTCTCGCAGGCCGCGTTGAAGTCGGCCCACGCGCCTTTATCAGCGCCGGCGTTATGATTCACCAATTCGTCCGCGTCGGCCGTCTCGCCATGATTGGCGGTGGCAACGGCATTGGACAGGACATCCCGCCCTTCTGCATGCTTCAGCACGAGCAGATTCAAGGCCCGAACGTGGTCGGCCTGCGCCGAGCCGGATTGTCAGAAAACGCCCGCGCCGCCGTCCGCCAGGCGATCAAACTGTATTTTCTCTTCGGCCTCAGCCGCATGGGCGCGATTGAACGCATCCGCGCCGAAGTCCCGAGCTGCCCAGAAGTCGAAGAATTCATCGACTTTGTCCTCAAAACCAAGCGCGGCATCAGCCCAGGACGACGCCTGAAAACAAGCGCCGAAACCACGGAAGCGACGTCCGAGAACGCTTGAGCCCGTGCAAAATTCCTTAGCTGGCCGCCAATAAGGGCCAACCACAGAGCGTTTTTTATACATTGTCAAGGCATCAACCAACGCGCCATTCCAATTTCAACGCCATCATTCACCTTTACACAAGGGGTTCATCATGAAGAAGTCCACCTCGTTATTCACCTTGATTGAGCTGCTCGTCGTCATTGGCATCATCGCCATCCTCGCTGCCATGCTCATGCCAGCCTTGTCCAAAGCCCGCGAAAAAGCCAACCAGGCCGACTGCATGAGCCAGCTGAAGCAAATCGGCCTGGCACTGAAGATGTACGCGAACGACCAGAGAGGGTGGTTCCCGGCGGTTCTGGAGGATGACGGCACAGTCAGTGACAAAACCCACAACACTCCAGGCTTGGGAGTACTCCTGCGAGACGACTACATCGAAACTCCAAAAATCGTCGTCTGCCGCAGCAGCAAACACACAGTCCCGCAAAAAGACGGCGACAAGCAACCCTATCAAGTCATGCTTGCAAACGAGACCGACACCGCCAGCGGCAAGGACGGAAACAAGGAAATTTGCAGCTATTTGTACTACGGAGCCGTGAATTCCGACGATGCCACCGCAGAGCACGGAATTGTCCGCGACAAGAACGCCAACCACAAGGTCTTAGGCAACGTCCTCTTCGGGGACAGTCACGTTGAAACCGTCTCGCCAGGCAAGGGAACCCCGTGGGCAGAAGTCAACAACTATTTCCAAATGAAAAAACCGGGCGAGAGTGACGACTATGAAGACATCCTCCCGGAAACGGAAAATGCCCTGTGGACGAAATCCGGCAACCAGGATTGATTGATTGATTTCCGCGCACTCTGCTGAGTAAGCATCTGCACTACATCTCCCGGCGGTCTGGCCTTGAGCTGGACCGCCGGTTTGCTTTTCAGCCCATCTTCAGCCTGCCGTATGTTGCGTCTTTGAGGGTTGCTGGGTGGACATAGTGGACATTGTGGACGGCAGCTACCGTGCGTAGCCCAGACTCCCCCCTCTACCCTAAAAAACGCCCCCCGACCCTTTTTCACTGTCCACTAACGTCCACGCCCACTGCCACTAACGTCCATTAAAGTCCACAGTCCATCGTCTACTAATGTCCACTAAAGTCCACTAACGTCCATTGTCCACTGTCCACTGCCCCCCTCTTCTCGGGTCAATTGCTTGGTCCATTCCCGTAGGGAGCTATCGCGTGCGCCCATGACCAGGCAGCAGGACGCATCGCGTTGTTTGCGGATAAGCGCCTCGGCTTCCAGGCGAGTTGCCGCCTGGACTGGCAAACCAGCAGCAGCCAATTCAGCAGCCACCTCTTCTGACGTCGGCTTAAACGACGCCGAGCCACCGGCATAGTACACCGGCAAAAGCAACAGCCGGTCATCAGGCTCCAGAGCGCCGCGCAAAGCTTCAAGCAGCGTTGCTCGCATAAACTCCAGCGGACGGAAGCCGTGCGGCTGGAAACACGCCAGCAACGGCGACCCAAAGCGTTCCCGGGCCGTGGACAAGGCCGCAGCAATCTTTTCCGGGTTGTGCGCATAGTCGTTGATGACAGCCGTTCCATCCGCCCATTGTCCGATGACCTCAAAGCGCTGTCGCACACCAGGAAAAGCGGCCAGTGCTCCTGCCAGCGCCCTCGGCGAATGCGACAAATCAAGCAGGCTGAGCAATGCCAGCGTTGCCGTCGCATTGACAGCGGAATGACGTCCAGACTGCGAAGACAAGACTTCGCCAAAACCCGGCACCTGGAAACGAATTCCCTTCGCATCAGCAGCATATTCCATTGGATACAGCACACCTGGCGCTAAGGTCTCTTCAGCAGCAAAAAGAGCCTGCCGCCGAGGTCCATTCGCAGCGAGGTCAGCCAGATCAGCCAAGACCGCGACGCCGCAACGACAGCGCTCTAAAAATCCGGCGAACACAACGCGCAGTTCATCTTGGCTGTAGTGATCGTTCCCGACATTGAGCAGCACGCCATAGTCCGG
>Ga0123335_1005955_pt1 | contig 14497 bp, 7 predicted proteins | sample BiotimSIPDNA_2_FD_89707 | JGI IMG/M metagenome (GOLD analysis project Ga0123335, IMG submission 89707) | Anaerobic biogas reactor microbial communites from Washington, USA - Biogas_R2 time_0 SIP DNA | ecosystem: Engineered > Bioreactor > Anaerobic > Unclassified | place: Washington, USA... | reverse complement strand
GAGGCCGAGAAGCTCAGAAAAGAATAATTTATCATCCATAATATTAGTAAATATGCATTGCGCTATATGTTGGGGGTACCCACTAAATCACGCGATGCGGCATCATGTTTTTTTCCGAAGGATTAATCATTGGAATCTCAAATGCTTCTGTAAAAAGGAAACCGATTTCTACCATTGCAAGAGAATCAGCTCCAAGGTCATTGACAATATGACTTTCCGGCTGCACTTCATCCGGGGCAAGCCGGAGATAGGTTGTCAGGATTTCTGAAACTTTGTTGAAAATTTGATCTTTATTCATGCTTTATTCCTATTTCTGGTAAATGCAGCCACCGCCGCAAATACCCTCTCCGACAGACAGCATCATTACTCTCTGTCCTGGTTGCAAAGATACTTTTTTATCGAGGTTAACAAGTAACATTGGCATGTTTGCAGTAAGTGTATTACCCTGCTCTTGAAGTAAACTGATTGTTTTACCGGGCTTGATATTCAGATGATTGATTATGTTTTCCCACAAAGGACGATTGATTTCTGTTACAAGAAAATAGTCAATATTCTCCGCTTTACATCCGGCACTTTCAAGGAGATTGTCATGTGTATGTTTCAGCGCCTCCATGATAAAATCATTGGCATCTTTCCAGTTTCCGATGCTGTACATATCATGAAGCGATGGATCTGAAGTTACCGTGTTACACCCTGCCTTTGCAGCAGAATAAAAATCCGTTGATTTGAAAATATCGAGATAATCATAATTGCTGAATTCATAATGAGAAAGGATGTGAGTTTTCTCAGAGGGACCCAGAAGCACTGCTGTGGCACCATCTCCAAAAAGATAAGAAACACGCGGGTTATCCCTGCTTATCAGATCATGGCAGATTCCACCGGATACAATAAGAACATATTCATCCCCACTTTGAATACATTTTGCAGCCATGATAAACGACTGTATGAAACTGTTCATCCCTCCATCAATATCCAGGCATTGAACCGCTCTTTTTACACCCAGTTTTCTCTGCAGAATTGAAGCTGTGGGAGGCAAAATCCGATCGCCGAGAAATTTATTGACTACTATTTTCGAAACATCATCGGCGGTAACAGCGGCCTTCTTTAAACATTCCTGCGCTGCAATTACCATCAGATCAGAATCTGAGACACCGGGTTGTGCTACATGGCGATTCTTTACACCAACCATTCTGATGACCATTGGTTCCGGGAGCGGATTTTTTTGAGTGCGGAATATCTGTTCATTACTCAACGTGCTTTGAGGTAAATAACTTGCCATGCTTAATATTTCGCAAGGTCGCGACCAGGAATACTTTTTATTTTCCGGAAAGGTATATGTATTCATAAAGCACTTACAAAATTGAAAATGTCCTGTGCAAGCCTTGGCACACGAAGTGTTGTTAAATGCCCGGCTTTATATTCATGTACATTCCTGATATTCCACTTTTCAATAAATTGACGGTATATATCCGGTGATGTTACCTGGTCGTAAATTGCATAACAGATCATGAAACGCAAACTGTTATTTAGTTCAAAATTTATGCTTACAGGTTCAAATGTATTATAGGCAGATCTCAACTGTTCCATCGAGTATCCAGCCGCGAGAAAATCCTGCTTCATATGCTTGCATAAAGGAGAATCCCATACAATTTCGGAAAACGATGTTGCTGGATTTATGGCTGCAATACCTTTTATCTCTTTTACCGCTGCACCCAGAACAAGACTCACAGCGCCACCCATACTGTAACCAGCAATAAACACCTTGTGACCGTTGCGATTTTTGATGAATTTATAGAGAGAGAACAGGTCAAAAATCCCTTGAACGAATGCGAGGCGGGTCCTGTCGAAATCTGCACTCCAGAAATATTCACCGCTGAACAGCGATTTTTCCGGTTTTCTTTCATAATGGTATGGCAATGTGCACAGGTAAACATTCAGTCCCAACCTGTTCAAGCTTTCAAACAAAAAACCGTAAATCTCCCTGTTATCTTCGTACAACCCGTGCATAAAAACAATGCTGGCAACGGGATTTTTACACTCAAACGAGAATACAGGGCAGAGGTCGTTTTCCTCGAATCCGGAGACAATAGAAGATTTGAAGACAAATCCGGAATCACTTTTTTTAATTTCCGGTAATGGTTTGCTTTCAATACCATTAATCAAATCAAACACTGAAGTCGTTAAATCAACATTTTTACCGGGATAGTGATGGACCCGTTGAAGTTTCTCGGTTAAAAGCTTATCGAGAACCAGCTGATCCACATATTTTGAACTCGCTTCATTCATCTTTTAATCTCTTATGTGTCGCAAGACTTAAGCAGTAATGATCTATCTGATGTGAATCGAATTCAAATTCCGATTCATTGTCAAGTACAGGAATTGATTTGAAAGGCACATTGCCTCCAACACCGAGCAATTTGGAGGCAGCTTCTTTTCTTGTCCACAGACAGTTTGCTCTCCAGACAGAACTTTCAGCAGTTTTCCGGATCCAGTTTTGTTCGGAAGGAAGGAAAAAAGTGTTTATAAATGATTCCGGGCGAATTCCAGCTTGTTCGAGATCGACTCCTACTCTCGTTTTCGAAACTACCGCGATTGCGCACGATCCGGAGTGAGAGATAGATACACAGATATCATTATTCGCCGTAAGGTACGGTTTTCCGTATTCGTCATTCAGTATTTCCATTGATGAATCAGAGATATCTGTAAAATTTCCCGGAAGAAATCTTTGTAACGCGATTCTTGCAGCCAATCTTCCTGCGATTCGTGATACTCTGCGTTTTCTGCTTGCTATTCTATTTAAGGATTCCAGTTCTCTCGCTTTAAAACAATCAATATATTTCTCCTGATTCATGTAGATCTCAGGTAACTCAACTAATGCGGCTGAAAGAGCGTGTTTTTGTGACCAGTGCTCAATAACTTCATTCAACTGTTTGACAATGCTTCTCATTTATCCCTGAACCCTGTGATAGGTTGATCCAAGGGCATAAGCACATACTTCATTTTCAGGTCCAATCAGATAAATATCAAAAATACTGGTATCATCTGTTTTGCCGGTAAGCTTTGCAAATGTATGATATGTTCCCGGTTTTTCAGGTTTTCCGAATACCACAAACTCACGTGCAAAAAATGGAAGATGAATTTTTCTTCTATTCATGATTGTGTGAATAACTCCTGTCTGATGAATAAAGTCGAGGAGACAGAAATTCATAACATAGCGTTTCAATTCATATTTACTATTGGACAACTGCTCCATTGGAAAAGTGTTTCGAGAATGAAGCTCATCTGAATTCCACTCAATCCAATTAGTATGGGCTTTATAGTTTATGCTTTTTGAATCATGGAAAATTGGTCCAAAATCAACATTGTTGGGCATGGCATACAGATCGGGCAGCAATTCATCATAGAATCTCTTTTCAGAATTGGAGATTACCAACTGCTCCATATCGAATTGAGGTGGTAAAGTATTTACAGATGAAACAATTGCTGTACAATACTCACGAAGTTCAGCTTTATTTACCGCTCTGCTTGAAAATTCTGAAAACAACTTCATTTTTTGAGAGTTTGAATAAATTCGATCAGCAGTAATAACCACATTGCGGGGTTTGTTTTTATATAACTTCAATGCATCATGAAAACTTAAATCTTCAAATTTTAACCCCTTTTCAATAGGGCATGTTTGCAAAAATGTTTCAGCCATCATCTCCATCATACCAACTCCGGGAGCGAGAGGTATGCTTTCAATGCGATGCTGATTGATCCACTCATCGGTTTGCGCAGCAATAGTTTTAAATGCGTGTAACGAGTTCGAACCAACTATCTCAACCCTCTCCAGCAGTGGAACGTTGTGCGGCATTTTTAGCTGCCAGTCACCCGAAAGCATTGCACCAAGACCGCAATGCATAATGTACACCGGGTTGGAACCGCCACTGGTTATCAGTTTTACAGCTGCAGCAGCGCCACTGGAAGGAGGAATTAAATTAAGTCCCATGGATTGAGCATTCTGACGAACAAAGGTGTTTCGCCATGCCATCCCAAGATCTGACCATCCAGACCAGGCCAGCGCTAAACTGTTGGTCGTATTATTCTCTATTGCGATATCTTCAGCGAGACCATTGAGAAATGCGTTTGCAGATGAATAATCAGTCTGCGCTTCATTTCCAAAAACCCCGGATATTGATGACATCGAAACCCACAGTTTGAGATGTTCTGCAGGACACAATTGAAGCAGGTGTATGGCCCCAAGTACCTTAACATCGACAATACTGAAAAATTCATTCTTATCTTTTTTGATCAACAGCTGACTTTTTTCAAAACCTGCTCCATGAATAATCCCGGTAACTTTTCCCCATTTCGAAGTAACATTCTCGATACACTTTGTCATATCGTCCAGGCGGGTTATATCACAACTCATGTAGATCAGTTCTCTGCCCAGTTCCCGGAAATTATTAATCGTAAATTGAAGCTCTCTCTGCTTCAATGCATATGACACTGCCTCCTCTATTAATACCGGAGTAACTCTCTTCCCTGATCTGGCAATCTGTTCTTTCAACTCGGCTTTTCTATGTTCTAAATGTTCTGCGTCCCATTTATCTGTAGTATAGTCATCAGGTGAAACTTCTGATCGCCCCAGAATTACATATCTGGCTGGAACTTTTGAAGCCATTTCTATTGCGATCCTCGATGTAATGCCGTTACCTCCCCCGGTTATTAATATTACATCCGATTGATTCAACTCATTTTCTTGTTCCTTGACACAACGGGTTGATGGGGAAAAAACAGCTTTTTGAACAAGGCGTACATTATTGTCATAAACGATGCGGATCCCGTCACTATCTGTTCTTAATTCATTTTCGATAAATGATGCATAATCATTAATTGCAGTCGAGTGCTTAACTTCAATTGATGAAAAACGGGCATTCCATTCCTTTGCGACACTTTGATAAAAGCCCTGCAGAAGACTGTTCCATGCATGTTGATGTAAAGTGCGACACAACAGTATGCGCTGAGGAAGCCTATCCCCGCATTTTGTACAGAAATCAAATCGATTTTCCAGTAATTTGTGTAACGATTTTTTAATGTCAGGATTGTTTTTAAAAAAATCTGTTTCAATAGAGAACAAGCCTGTGTCGATCCAGAGATCAGCTTTTTCGTTAATGATATCGAAAGAATCGAGCTGTCCGATTTCAACAGTCCTGAAAAGAGGCTTTAAATGCTCTAGTAAACTTCCGCAATTTTTCCTGTCATCGCTCAATATCAAAAGAGATAATGAGGACAGATCAACACTCACTGAGCTCAGATCACTCTGAATAAATTCAAGAATGTGGGTGGTAAGCTGTGGTGTGATATCCGTATTATTATCAATGATTTCAGTCAAGGCTGCTGTTGAGTTACCACTTTCAACAGGGTTGCCGCTACTAAACAGCTTTATCAAATGTCTAACTGTTGGATAGGCTGATATTTTAAAATCAACACTGTCTGTTTTGCCAAATCGTTCAGCAAGAGTCGACAATATTGTTGCCTGCTTAACAGTATCTATTCCAAGATCTCCTTCTATCTCCATATCCTCCTCAATCATCTCAGGAGGATACCCGGTAATTTCAGAAATTACCCTGATCACTTCATTTTCAGCATCATTTGGAATTTCAGGCTTTGATGATGCTGAAACCGGGATATCTGTTTTGCGATTATCAATCTGATTGTTCTCAGCGATAGCTGTTACTTTATTTTCAGGAGTAAATAGCTTTATCAGGTGACCAACTGTAGGATATGCCGATATTTTAAAATCAACATTATCTGTTTTACCGAATCGTTCTGATAAAGTTGATAAAATTGTTGCCTGTTTTACGGTATCAATGCCAAGATCACCTTCAACCTCCATATCCTCTTCAATCATCTCAGGAGGATATCCGGTAATTTCAGAGATTACTTTTATCACTTCTTTTGCAGTGTCAGCCCCGGCCTCAGCCACTGCATCCAAGGTAACAGGTTTGTTTAAAATGCTGTCCTGGGTTACAGCCTTCTCTTCAACAGGCCCGGTTGGCGCGGCAGATTGAAACAATTTTATTAAATGACCTACAGTCGGATATGCGGATATTTTAAAATCGACTTTTTCGCTTACTCCAAAAAGTTCCGAAAGTGTAGACAGAATAGTTGCCTGCTTAACAGTATCTATTCCAAGATCGCCTTCTACTTCCATGTCCTCTTCGATCATTTCAGGAGGATAACCGGTAATTTTTGAGATTACATTTATTACCTCTTGTGCAGTATCCCTTTTGATTACTGGTAAAGGTTGTTTGCCGGTTTTCAATTCTGATGAAGTTTTTTCCACAACAGGGGTAATTAAATTTGCTTTAGGTACTTCACCATCTTCCGCAATACGCAAAACACGGCCTGCAATCTCTAAACTGGATTCTTTTTTACCCGATATCTCATCTATCCATCTCTTGTATTTATTATTATCCGCGATTCTTTGACTGCCGCCATCTTTCCATTTTTTCAGCAGAATATAATTTCCCTGTGATCCAAAACCAGCAGCCAGACGCAACGCGAATTCGCACTTATGTTCACCACCTTTGGATAACCTGAGTCCCTGTAATTTTGGATCTGGAACTTTAAAATTTACAACCGGTGCAGTTTTACCCAGTTGTAATGAACGCGCAGCAAGCACATCCTCTATGGATGTTCCCATTGTGTGCCCGGTCATCCCTTTTGTATTGGTAACCTCGATCTTTCTGTAATCTTCCCCGAATGTCTGCTGCAGGGAGAACGCTTCTGCATCAGAGCACCCGCCACGTGCCGGTGTGTAGGTCTCATGAGAAACATATAACAGTTTTGGTGCAATCTCCTTGCGTGAGATTCCGTGCAACTCCTCCATCTGTTCAATAAAGAGATTGAGTTCTTCTGCGTATTTTGGCACATCGAGCCTGGCCGGATGACTTCCTGTATTAAATAGATGCGAGCCGAGAAGTTCACATACAGGAGCGACTCCGCGTTCTTCAACTTTGTCGAGTGATTCGACAACCAGGGCAGCGGCTCCGGCACTCATGATCATACCGTTTCTTCTGAGATCAAACGGAATCGCGGCATTATAGAGGTCTGCTTCACAAGTAGCAGCTCCGGTACTCAGGAATCCACCGCCAAGGTATGGCAGGCTCAGTTCTGAGGTCGCATTATCACTTGCAATAATTAACATCCGGTCAACTCTTCCGGATTTTATCATCTCTTCTGCAAGTGTAATCGCAGTGGATGTGGATGAACAGGCTGCATCAAGCTGGAAATTCGGTCCAAGTGCCTGAATGTATTGAGCGATCCTGTTATTAGCAAGACCGGAAATCTGATTTATGAAGTGATGGTTGAACTGAAACACTTCATTTTGAGACGGCTTTCCTGAAAGTCTCTGATAATTAAGTGTAAACCAGTCGGTCAGAAGTTTTTTGGCCTGGGTATCTTTGACTACAGGAAGAAGAGATTCGTAAAAAGAGATAATTTCGTTTCTGTACCTGTTTCCGAATTTATAACTGATATGCCTTGACACTTCTGCTATAACTGTTTCAACTAACGGGAAACTGTGTGCAAAAATAACTCCGGTACGCTTCTGCATACTTTTGGGAAGTGCCCATCGATCCGGGAGAATCCCACCTGAAGATGTTTTTGTGTATTGACGAACCAGAGGAATTTGCGCATCACGAAGTGCTTCGTATCCGGCTGCAATTCCATGCATGATCGCAGCATTCATCTGCTCAATCTCTTTTGGATCCCATCCATAATCATTTAATGGATTGATTTTCCCGAGCTTTCCGGCCAGTTGAATCACATCATTCAACGAATCAAGTTGAGTAAAAACCGGTCCATGCGGGGTTTTCTCAACCTTGGTTATGTTCAACTCGACAAGACGCTGCTTTTCCTCATCGGTTAACCGCTCGATAAAATTTCTGCCTTCAAACAGCTGCTCAAAGTTATCATCCTGAAAGCTCTTTTTGTACGATCCCGGCAATCCGACTGAAACCCCGCTGTATACAACCCTGCATTTTTTCTCAGCAGATACTTTTCGTTCGTTATTCAGGGGAAGAGGATTTATTGATTTTTCAACTATCAAATCTCTCTGTACCGTGGCATTTATCGTTGAGGCTCCCGAATCGCAGGAGATGGTATTTTGTATGTCAGCCGGAGGCAGATACCGTACAGCAATACCTTCCACAAACATCTGAGCAAGCGCTTTCTGAAAAGAATCGATCTCATTTCCATCCTTACTGTTTGTATTGATGACAGAGATATCTTTTCCGGAAAGAACTGATTGCGTCAATTTGGAAAGTACACTACCCGGTCCAACTTCAATGAATAACCGCACCCCTTTTTTATAGAGTGCCTCAATGGATCCTGCATAATTTACAGAAGCAATGATATGGTTTTTCAGAATTTTTCGAATTTCCAGAGGATCTTCAGGATAAGCTTTGCAGAGCTCATTTGAATAAACAACCGCACCGGGCAGCTTGAATTCAACAGTATCAAGATATTGACTGAACCGCTCAGCGGCACTTTTTACAACTGGTGAATGAAATGCATGGCTGACATTGAGTTCGACAAATTGATTTTTAGTATTTTTAAGATGCGTGCAAAAACTGTTTATTGATGTTGTATCTCCACTGACAATTACCTGCTCCGGTGAATTAATATTTGCCGGAAAAACTCTACATCCGGACTCTTGTATCAAGCTTTTTACCGAATCTAAACTTTTCCTCAATGCAATCATTTTACCATTATCATCAGATTGCATTTCGACAAAACTTCTGCTTCTACGATCCATCATTTCCAGAGCATTTTTGTCAGAAATTGAACCCGCAGCAGCAAGCGCTATAATCTCCCCGAGACTATGCCCGACCATATAGCGCGCATTTACACCGAGATCGTTGAGTAATTTCGACATGATCAGACAGGAATACAGCATTGCCGGATGAGTATTGCGGGTATCTTTAAGTAATGCATCAGTCTGTTCTTTCCCCCTGACTGATGAATCAATAAGATCATGAATGAGCTCTCCAGTTTGCCCTTTCCAGAACATATCCATCGGAATAGCTGCAAGCTTTGTTGATGGATATGCACGTTGCATGTTTAACAACATATCGGGATATTGAGAACCCTGCCCTGGAAATAAAAACGCGGTTTTTTCCGGGGAAACCGGGTCGGATTCTTTGAAGAAAATTCCTTTTATTTTTAATGCTGCAGAATTTTCCTTAGTATTTGACCAGAATTCAATTTTTCGATTCAAATCACCGGAAGAATCAAAACAGATACTGATACGAAATCTGTCATAAACAGATGCTCTATAGTTTACTTCAGTTAAAACATCTTTTTGAACTGTATCATTCTGTATAACTTCTGATAGTGCGTTTCTGAGATTTATATCTAAATTGTTGCTGTCTTTTCCGGAACACCACAAAGTATAGAAATCACTTTCATACTTCTTTTGATTATCTTTAAGTTCAGGAACATATTGTTCTCTGCGAAACTCCTCCAGAAGTATATGACAATTAGCACCGCCAAATCCAAACGCACTGACACCGGCTCGTCGTGGATAGCTCTTTTCTTCCCAGTCCTTTGCTTCGGTATTGATATAAAAAGGTGAATTATCCAATTTTAAAGCTGGATTGACTGTTACACAATTGGCAGATGGTGGAAGGGTTTTGTGTTTTATTGCCAGAATTGTCTTTATCAGACCTGCGATCCCGGCAGCGGTCTTTAAGTGACCTATATTGGATTTTGCAGAGCCAACAGCACAAAAATTACCCGCCTTTACACCAGCATTTTCGAATGCAAGTTTCATTGCATCGATTTCACTCTTATCACCAACGGCCGTTGAGGTACCATGCGCTTCAATCAACTCTATAGTATCGGCAGGGACTTCACTCATCTCTATTGCCTGCTGAATCGCTTTTGCCTGATACTTGAAATTAGGGGCAGCTATGGATTTTCCCTTGCCATCACTGTTATGCCCGTACCCGATAATCGTACTTAGAATAGGATCACCATCATTGACAGCATCAGAGAGCCGTTTTAATATCACAGCACCGCCACCCTCTCCGATCACGAACCCATTCGCCCGTGCATCGAAAGGGTATGAGCCTGTAGGACTCAGCGCATTTATTCCCGAGAAATAGATGCGGCCCATTTCCCCGTTGAGCATATCCGCGCCGCCACAGATCACTACATCAGATTCCCCTGAAGACAGGTGCTGAATACCATTTATTACAGCTGCCAGAGATGATGCACATGCAGCATCGACGGTGTATGAATGCCCGTGAAAATCAAAAGTAGCCGCGACTCTTGCAGCTGTGATATTCGGTAAAATTCCCGGCGCACTGTCTTCTGTAACAGTAAAGGTTCCTGTGCGGATCTCTTTTTCGATATCTGCGATAACCTTCGATCTTTTACTTTCAGATAGTTCATTAAACTCAGGCGAATTTTTCAGATGATAGAGGCATCGATTGAGGTAAATTCTCCGAAGAAAGCTGTAATGTAAAGGTCCACCCAGGGAAGTCCCGATAAAAACCGAAACCTTGTCCCTATTCCATTTACTGGAATCAACCATCTTAAGTGCTTCATCAACTGATATAATTATCGCTTTCTGGTTTTCATCCATGTGTCTGGATGTTGCCGGAGGTATCCTGAACTTTAAAGCGTCAAAATTCAGCTCAATTAAAGATGATCCGATATCTGTGTAAGATTTATCATTTTTATCAGATTTTCCATAAACAGTCGGATCGAAATGTACTTTTCTGTCAAGAATTGATTCATTGACAGGACCTATTGACACTCTTTTTTCAAGAATATTTTTCCAGTACGATTGCGTTTCCGGTGCATCAGGAAAAACACAACCGATTCCTATTACAGCGATTTTTTCGACATGTATTTTATCAGACATTTATTTTTAACCAATCATTTCTTTAAATAACTCTGTCAATTTTATTCCAATCAGCACTTTTAAGTTCATCCGGAATTTCCTGCATATCCTTGATAGAATGCTGCCGATGGTTTCATGACATTGCCCTCAGTTGTTTGCGGTCAATTTTCCCCATCGGGTTCAGGGGAAAATCGTTCACAAAAACAACCTGTTTGGGTACCTGGAAATTGATCAGATGCAAAGTACAATGCTTGACCAGTTCTCTTTCTGTCAACGAGCAGCCGTCTTTGAGCATCACAAAGGCTTTGACAATCTCTCCAAAAACCCTGTCCTCTGCACTCACAACTACTGAAGTCTGTACAGACGGGTGTGTGTTAATAACAGATTCGACTTCAAAAGGTGATATTTTTATTCCTGCAATGTTGATGATGTCCTTTATTCGACCTGTCATTATCAATTGACGATCCTCAGTGATAAACCCCTTGTCACCTGTATGAAACCATCGGTTCCGGAAAATGATCGCGTTCTCCTCCGGCATATCAAGATACCCGCTTGTTACACTCTCTCCCTTGACAACAATCTCACCCTCAACACCGCTTTCGACGATATTGTCATGTTCATCAACTATCTCTACGTCTATTAATTCTTTTGGCGGACACACTCCTACATGCCCTGTCTGTATCGATTTCTGATGAACACGCCAGACTATGCCTCCGGTGGTTTCAATCAATCCGTACCCTTCGTGCAGTTGTTTACCCGTTACACTTTTCCACTCATCCACAGTTTCCTTGTCAAGTTTTGAAGCCGCACAGAAAGCCATCTGAAGATTCCTGAGTATTCCATGTGACTGCTTTAATCGTAATAGCTGCTGGTAATGCGCAGGAACTCCATAAATATGAGTGATCTTTTTTTCACGAATAGTTTCTTCAACCTTCAAAGGATGAAATGAACGAAGAATGAACATTTCCGAAAGAGTCTTAATTGTCCATGGAATCAGAAAAACCGATCCAAATCCATGTGAGAAAGGAACAAAACAGATATGGCGGCTCTCAGAATCAGAGGGCTTCCAGTATCGGGGGGTGATTTTGAAAAAGTTTTGATGATTTCTATAGTTTAAAGGGACACCTTTGGGAAGGCTGGTGGTACCGGAGGTGTAGTAAATGTATGATGTTGTATCCAGATCCCAATTGAACATCTCAGAACTACATTCAGAGGGATCTTTTGCTGAAATCTCCTGTGCAATTTCATCTACATTAACCGTCATGCATAAATCAGAAATATCAGGTGTAATTTCCTGTTTTTTCAGATGAGTGATAAGCAACCGGCACTTTGTCTGTTTTAAATGATATGGTAGTGATCTGGCCTGAGCCAGTGGATCAAGAAGGCAGGAAACAGCACCAATATATTGAGCCGCCATGTGCGCACAAATAAAATCAATACTGTTGTAAACATGAAGGGCAACAACATCTCCTGAATTAATTCCATTCTCAACAAAAAAAACCGCATATTGTTTAATGAAGTTCTTCAGATCTTTATATGTAATACTAAAGTCCTTCTCAATCTCCGAAAAAACGGTACGATTATCATACTGGGAAGGAATATTGAACAGTATTTCACAGTAATTCATTCTTACTCCTTATTATTGCCAAGTGTTGATCACAATTACGGGAATTCTGGGTTTTAAAATGGAGGGTAGCGAATTCGAAAAAATCTAACATATTAATTTTAAAAGAGTTACATAGTTCAAGAATGTTTTCTGGGTTACACAAAATAAGAATAAGATTGTAGATACGCAAGGAATTTTCAGACCGAATCGGGTAAACGATAATGGTAAACAGATAATCTAAATTTGGCAGGATGAAAAGCATGAGACGCATTGTGCAATGTATAAGCTTGATAAATGTAACCTGATCTTCACATCTTGAGTGTGGAAGCAGTATGGTAGCATTTCATTGCTTTTTGACATTTTGTTCAATCCATTATTTAGTTTAGGATAAGCTGAAGTGAGCATAAGTCAATTCAAAAAAGCATCATGAAAACAATATTTGAATCGATAATCATTATCCTGATTTCTCTTCATTCCGCTACAGCGCAGTCTATAGCATCCCTTCTTGGTAACTACCAGGTATCTTCAAAAAAAGAGATGTCCATTACTTCCAATCCACAAATTTCAGGTGGAGCATTTGATCCTAACACAGGAACTCTGCTGGTTATTGATAACGGTAATTGTAATGTATATGAAGTCAAAATCACCGGAGAACTGCTCCATACGATTACGTTAAGCAGTTTTGAGGATGTGGAAGGCATTGCATATCAGAGTGACAGAAAGTTCATTGTCGCTGAAGAGAAGCGTGGGAATGTTGTCCAGATAACGATTCCTCAGTCACGCTCAGGTTCCATTGACTGGAATGATTGCGAAAAATTGAACATTGGAACCAACTGGAACAATACCGGTTTGGAAGATCTCACCTGCCTTGCATCTAAATGTGTCGGCTACGGAGTGAAGGAGAAATCACCCGCTGCAATCTTCCGTATAACATTCGACAGTAATGGAAAACCGTTTGAGTCTCATGAGATGACATCATTTAACTGGGGCGGTATATCCGGAGATGCCGCCGGGGTATATGTACTCGATGATGGTAATCTTTTACTGCTCAGTGAGGAAGCCAATATTCTATATGGAGTTGATACAGCAGGAAAAGTCCTTTCGCAGATACAGCTCGAAATGAATCAGCCCGAGGGGGTTACATTTAACAAATCAGACAGTACAATTTATGTCGTAGGAGAACCTCGTGAACTGGTGGCTTTGAAATTAAAACCGGGCAGTGTAGATATAAAAAACAAAAACCCGGTTCAGCTGAATTATTTACACGTGAACAGGAAAAAGAATGGTGCTCTGGTAACACCTCTTGGTAAATGTATCAGGCAGTCAGAATACGGGCGCACTTTATTTTCAAAGCCGGATTGCTTGAGAATACAGCACGGTCAGGTTCTGTTTCGTTGAAACAGTGCAATATTATTCTCCCGATTCTTATCAGGGAGATGCCAATAATCGAGCATTTCATTATTGGGAAAAATGGGCTGTGGGATTTTCCCTCCGGATCCTGAATATCTTTGAAAAAATAAAAGATTCAATAAAAAAGTTGCATTGTTTCAAAAAATGTGGTATATTATAAGCCACCGGTAAAAACCGGAATCTTTGAAATAAGAGGGACATTTAGAAAAAATCGAAATTCGTGCAATAAAATTGAACGTGTTTCGAATTTTTGGCATCTAAAGGATGGTCAGCCTGAAACAGGCTCCTCAGAAGTGTCGGTCTTTATGAACTGCAGCGTATTGCTGTTGGGCCGATATTTTCCCCAAGTTCATAAAATTCTTTAAAATTTTGGATTTGACTATCTGGATAGGATTTCTTGTTAGCGGCAAAGCCGGTAGCAGGTTTTTTTCTGTCCTTATATAAAAGTTCTTTGAAAATTCTGTTGATGAAGCACATTGTTAATTGTTTCGTCGAGATATAAGTAAATGTATCAAGATACTAAGGGTATATGGCGAATGCCTTGGCATTGGTTGCCGAAGAAGGACGTGGCAAGCTGCGATAAG
>Ga0123335_1005950_pt1 | contig 14508 bp, 11 predicted proteins | sample BiotimSIPDNA_2_FD_89707 | JGI IMG/M metagenome (GOLD analysis project Ga0123335, IMG submission 89707) | Anaerobic biogas reactor microbial communites from Washington, USA - Biogas_R2 time_0 SIP DNA | ecosystem: Engineered > Bioreactor > Anaerobic > Unclassified | place: Washington, USA... | reverse complement strand
GAAAGTTTCCTCAACTCCCTGATCATAATTTTGGTTTTTCTGTCGGTTTGCGTTATCACGTATTATATGTTTGTGTTAAGCAAGAAAATTGCCGACAGGCTTAGCCCCTCCCTTATAAAGGTTATTTCACGGCTCATGGGTCTCATACTAATGGTTATCGCAGTTCAGATGTTTATCAACGGTGTGTTTAAAGTAATTGCTGAGTATCCGCTGCAATAAGGCCTCATTTTTTATCCGGATCGATATACTTTTTAAGTGCATTCACATATGCTTCGAAAGCTACTCTTCCTTTGTCTGTAATAGATATCATTGTTTTCGGGTAATTATTTTTAAAAGTTTTTTCTACCTCAATATATCCTGCTTCCTGCAGTTTTTTTATCTGAATGCTGATATTTCCGGCAGCAGCTTTTGTTTCTTCCTGAATGTAAGTAAAATCAACTTTTTCCGAAACAACTAGCATTGAAATTATTGCCAGCCGCAACTGCGAATGCAATAATGGGTCCAGATCGTGATACATAGCGTTATTCTTTTGCTGATCTGAGTAAATAGCCGGGAATCAGATAACCACAGATAACGGCGGCGGCTGAGATTAAAAGTGTATTTTCCCTGGAGACAAATGTACAGGCTATGGAAAATCCAAAGAATGCTATGCCTCCTATGGTCAACGGATTAAATTTAATAACCAGTCCTGTGATGGTAGTTGCTATACCGGCAATTAATAATATGAATGCAGGTGGATCAAATCCCAGCTTTATACTGATGAAACCGGAAATAAAAAATGAAATTGCGGCAACGAACCAGAGTTTTTGAATGTAGTTGTCCAGATAACTGGTGGCTTTCTTGTTTGCCAGGGATTTTTTTTGCGAAAAATACATTAAAATAAAGCCAAGCAGGATGAAGAAAACCCAGTTCCCAATACTGAAAATTCCGATAAGCTTATATGCTTCCCTGTTGAGTAATACTTTTAAAATAATAAAATGAGAAATATTTGCCAGGGAAATTATCCAGCCCCAGAGGAGGAATCTTTTTGAACTTTCCCTGTAGTTCATACGAAAGTTGGCTATAGCTTTACTGATGATGTTAAAGCTTTCTTCAGGTGTTAATTGATTTTTATCCATGGTTTTGGTTGTTAATTAATTTAAATTGATACAAATATAAACTAGTTAATATTATTAACCAAATATTTAATGAATTATTTTAATAATTCTTTACTTATGATATACAAAAACTAATGTTGGGAGGCACGATCGCGGGGGGAACAAAATATCGCCAGTGTTTTTAACAACTCGTTCGAATTCAACGGTTTGGAGATGTATTCATCAAAATTGTGTTTCATAATCGCTTCCCTGTCGCCTCTCTGTGCGTAAGCTGTTACTGCGATCACGGGAATATTTTTATGTTTTTCTTTAATGATCTTGTTTGCCTCTATTCCATTCATCACCGGCATTTTAATATCCATCAGCACGATACATTTTTTATCCTTTTTAAGCTTTTCCAACCTCTCTATCTCTTCAATAGCTTCCCGGCCATTATGTGCCCATACAATTGTGGTCTTTGATTTACTAAGGATGGAGTGGATCAGACTGTAGTTATCAGGTTCATCTTCAGCTACGATAATGATATGATCACTTAAATCCGGATTACCTTCATGAAATTCAACCTGTTTTGCTGCCGCTTTCTTTTTCTCAAAGTCCAGCGCGGGCAGTGTAAACGTAAACCTGCTTCCTTTCCCCTCTTCCGACTCCACCCAGATTTTTCCACCCATAGGTTTTACAAGCCGCTCGCATATCGACAGGCCAATACCCGTGCCGTGATATAATCTGTCTTCCGGATTTTCAATCTTATAGAAATAATCGAAAATTCTTTCCTGGTTTGCTTTGCTGATACCTATACCTGTGTCTTCAACATAAAAATATACAAAGCCATCCTTATATGTATATTCGACCCGTACTTCTCCCGATTCAGTATACTTCAGGGCATTGCTCAGAAGATTGCTCATTACCTGGCGGAATCTTACCGGATCATTGAATATGTTCACTTTACAATCGGCATCTTCTGTGAGCAATCTGAGGTTTACAGGCTTGTCTTTTCTGATGATATAATAACTGAACAGGTCCTTCAGGACATCGTTAATACAAAAAAGTTGTTTATGAAGGATCAGTTGGTTGGCTTCGATCAGGGAAATATCAAGAATATCATTGATCAATGTAAGTAATATACTTCCATTGTTTTTTATCATTTTGATATGTTCTCTTTTCTCACTCTCATTGAAAGACTCATCTTCAAGCAAACCTGCAAAGCCAATAATGGCGTTCATAGGGGTACGTACTTCGTGCGACATATTGGCAAGGAAAGCTGATTTCAGTTTATCCGATTCTTCTGCCTTTTCTTTAGCTTTCTGCAACTCTGCTGTACGCTCCTGGACCTGGCTTTCAAGCTGACTTCTATGGCTGAGCAGTTCTTCATTCTGCAATTCAATTTCTTCCTGTTTTTCTTCAAGCTGAACATTGGCATTGCTGAGTTCCTCAGTTCTTTCATTGACAGTTTTTTCCAGGTCGCTCTTTTGTTTCGTGAGCATTTTTATTCTGAGATAAAAAGCCAGTGATATTACGGATGCAAAAAACAGAATAACCGCTATTTTGAATAGTAAGGTCTTCCACCATGGAGGTTTGACATAGATATTCAACGTTACAGGGTTTATATTCCACACATTGTTACTGTTGGCGGCTTTCACCATAAAAGTATACCTTCCGGGAGGTAAATTGGTATAGGTTGCCGTTCTCTGGTTCCCTACATAGTTCCAGTCTTTCTCAAACCTTGTGAGCCTGTAGGCATATTTGTTTCCCGAGGGTGATTGAAAATGCAGCGCTGCAAATTCAATGGTTATAATATTTTCCTTGTGGGTCAGATTGATTGAATTGACCGAACTGATTTGTTTAGAAAGGATCACTTTACCATTGATTATTTCTCCCACTCCTACAGACTTGTTCGAAATCTTCAGGTCGACAATTTTTACTACCGGCGGGTAGTTGTCGCCCTCAATTTTTCCAGGATGAAAAATATTAAACCCGTTTATTCCACCCAGAAAGATTTCTCCTGTTTTTTCGCTCCGTGTTGCACAATTTAAGGTAAATTCAAGGTCCTGCAATCCGTCTTCCTTATTATTATAGGTAATGATCTCATGGGTTTGAGGGTTCAGATTTGAAATTCCCTTTAGCGTGGATATCCAGATGTTGCCGAATTCATCTTCTATGATACCGTGGATACCGTTCGATGCCAGACCGTCACTTTCGTAATACCTTCTGAAGGTTACGTTGCCGTTATTGTCAACGATCATTTTGTTGAGGCCGATTGAGGTACCTACCCACAGATTACCGGAATGATCAAGAAACATTGAGAGTACAAAATCATTGCTTATAGAGGTAGTATCTTCAGGATCGTGATCATACGATACCGACCTGTTGGATACCGGATCATATGCTACCAATCCATTATTCCGGGTCCCTATCCATAAAAGATGGTTTTTATCTTCAATAATCTTTCCGATCACATTATCCTCAATACCGAAAGGATTTTCTGCCGAGCGCAGATAATTGGAAAATTTTTCCGTTACAGGATCAAATTTCTGCAAACCTGCATCATAGGTCCCTATCCAGAGCATGCCATCGCGGACCGGCAAAATATACTGGATGAGGTTCAAATTTCTGTTTTCTTTATCAAAATAATACCTTTTGAATTTTCCGGTAGCCGGAATGAACTTGTTCAGTCCATAAGAAGTTCCAAGCCAGATGGTACCATCCCGGTCTTCGGTGATGGCACGTACATTATTATCCGTCAGACTGCCGGGGTCATCAGGCCTGCTCTGAAAAAGCTGAAAAGTATTTTTTGATTTATCGTATACATTGAGTCCTTCCTGGGTCCCTATCCATAAAAGTTCTTTGCTGTCGATAAAAAGAGAAAAGACCAGATTATTGACCAGTGAATTTTTATTTCCGGTTTCGGAGAAAATATGTTTGAATTTGGCGCTGTTTATTTCAAATTTGCTGACGCCTCCCCAGTCGGAGCCGGCCCACATCACACCTGTTTTATCCTGAAACACCGAGTATATTGAATTTGAAGAAATACTTGAAACATCATTTTTTATGTGCTGATAGCTGATAAATTTGATGTTCTTTTTAAGATAGGAGAGATTGTCCGGTGCATCAGGAACCACCACCTGGTTCAACCCACCGCCAAACGTACCTGCCCATATATTCCCTGAATCATCACAGAACAATTCCATCACAATATCATGGCTTAAACTGTTTGGATTGCTATTGTTGTGTATGAATCTGGCGATTTCTCCCGTTAAGGGTGAAATGATATTTAGTCCTCCTCCCCAGGTCCCTGCCCAGATCATACCATTCTGATCGGCACAAACCGAGCTTACATCGCTGCTGCTGATGCTGTTTGGATTGCCGGGTTCATTTCTGTAGTGTACAAAACGGTCGGCCTTTTTATCGTAACGGTTTAATCCGTTGTTTGTCGCAATCCAGAGAATGCCATCACTGGTTTCCGCTATGTCGGTGATAAAAAGGGAACTGATAGAATTTTTGTGCGGGGAAGGCCGGTGATGAATAAATCTGTACCGGACCTCTTTTTCATCTTTGTAATTGTCTTCAATTCTTTCAAGTCTATCCAGTCCGCCACCCCAGGTACCGATCCATAATTCACCTTCACGGTCCTTATGAAGCTTGTAAATGGTATTGTTGGACAGACTGTTACTGTCGGCGGGATCATTGAAGAACCTCATAAAATGATTAGTCTCAGTAAAAAATCTGTTCAGGCCGTTCATGGTCCCGATAAATAAAATACCTGCAGTGTCCTGACAGATCGATCTTACATGACTTTCGGAAATGCTGGTGCTATCCGCCAGAGAGTGGGCATATGCAATAAAATTATTACCATCGAAACGGTTGAGCCCCGCATAGGTTCCGAACCACAGAAAACCAACTTCATCCTGAAAGATGGTGACCACGGAACTTTGAGCGAGACCACGGTCAGTATTGTAACTTTCAAACTTTATACCCTGGTCCTGGGCATAAATGAAAACGGAATCGAGCCTGATGAAAAAAACAGCACAGAAAACCAGAAAGGCCTTCAGAAAGGATATCCTGAGAATTTGACTCTTGATAACCATAGATAGCCAGGTTTGATACGGCACCAATGTAAGATAATAAAAAATTAGCTCCTTTTAACACAAAACAAGTGAAAAGTAACCGTTAGCCCGAATTACTTACATATTGTCAATCCTGGTCCCTGGTATCCATAATCCGGAACCTGGATCCACTCTCACTTTTGCTTTCTGCATTCTGCTTTCCGGGTACTGGCAGTGAACCTGTAACCCGGGAACCAGCATCTGAAATCTTACAATGCCTTCTTATTTTATTGTCCGGTTATGAGTGTTTTCTCCTGTTAAGCTGTCACAACAGAAACAAGAAACCTGATCTATGAAGCTATTAATACCTGTTACTGTTATCTGTTTATCTCTCATTCAATCATGCAATCCTGGTGAAGAAGAAAAATCGGCCGCAATCATTGAAAATTCAAGGTCTTTACCAGAGGTTACAAAAATATTATTCATCGGGAACAGCCACACCAACCGAAATGATATTCCCTTAACTATCCAGCTGATGGCAGAGTCGGCAGGAGATAGTGCATATACTCATAATGAGACACAGCCGGGATATACACTGGCACAGCATTGTGTACGGGAAGAAACCATGCATACTATCGATTCGATACCATGGGACTTTGTCATTCTTCAGGAGCAGGGCGGGCAACAGGCATTCCCTGAAACACTGATCGATACAGGAGTGTATCCATACACCCAGACTATTGTTGACGCAATTCTGCAAAACAATCCGGGTACTAAAATCATTATTTATATGACACAGGCATACCGTGAAGGTGTTCTGACCTTCGGAGATACCTACTGGGCGTCGCAGGACCCTTATGTGGCAGATTACACAGAAATGCAATACAGAATACGGGAAAACTGTATGGAGATGGCGGAGATTTTTGACGTGGAAGTATCACCGGCAGGAATGATGTGGAAGATATTTATGGACACTTATCCTTCGGTTAGTCTCTTTAATGCCGACGGAATTCATGCTTTGCCTAACGGCTCATACCTGCTGGCATGTGCAATTTACAGCTCAATATTCACAAAAAGTCCGGCAGGAAAATACATTCCCGGTGACGTAAATACCGCAGAAGCCAATAATATGCAGAACCTGGTTTACGAATCATTATTTAAACTCCGGCCCGACTGGAGTATGTATTGGGAGTAATTTATGATTGGTAACTGGGTGGTTGGTATATCAGCACCCGGCGCCCGGTAACCGGCACCCTTCCTAAAATTCCTCCTCCCTCACTTTGAAAAATGCTTTTGGGTGAAGGCAGGCGGGGCACATTTCGGGGGCTTTCTCCGATTCGTAAACATAACCGCATTTCATACATTTCCACCATACTTTTCCTTCCTTCAGAAATACTTTGTCTTCAGAGATGTTCTGCAACAGTCTCATGTATCTTCTTTCGTGTTCGGCTTCTGCTCTGGCTATCATATTAAATGCAGCGGCAATCTCAGGAAAGCCTTCCTGTTTCGCTGTTTCGGCAAACTGCGGGTAATGGATTATCCATTCTTCATTTTCTCCTTCTGCGGCATTTTTCAGATTTTCCTTAGTGGTGCCTGTTTTGCCAGCAGGAAAAGTGGCTGTAATCTCAATCATACCTCCTTCAAGGAATTTAAAAAACCTTTTGGCATGAACCCTTTCCTGTTCAGCTGTTTCTTCGAATATCTCTGCAATTTGTTCATATCCTTCCTTTCTGGCCACCGATGCAAAAATATTATACCGGTTCCGTGCCTGTGATTCACCGGCAAATGCTTTTAAAAGATTTTGTTCCGTCTGTGTTCCTTTAATTGATTTTGTCATGGTTCCTGTTTTTTATTTTTTCATGTATGGGCCGGCGGCTAATAAGAGGCCTCCTGTCATTTGTCTTTCTTCATAGGGCCTTACAATTCAACTGCCTACTTATCTGTCTCAATAAATTCTTTTTTCTCCATGCCGCACACAGGGCATACCCAGGTGTCGGGCAACTCACTGAATTTCACTTTTTCAATGGCTTCATCGTAAATATGGCCGCAGGCAGGACATTTAAACTTCCGGTAAGTTTCCATAGTTTTTTTCTCCAGTTTTGATTTATCAATATAAGTTGGGGCGTTCTCTGGCGCAATTCCCTTTTTAACCTGCCTGTAATAACTGTAAGTGAGCGGTTCTTTTGAATTGTCAATGATTTCAGCATTTAAAAGCTCGCCTATGAACATGAGGTGGGTCCCAACATCAAATGTATCTGTAAGTTTACATTCCAGATATGCCACAGTTTCATTCAGTATAACGGGCACACCGGTACTTCCATAAATGATGTTCATCCCTTTCATCTTATCAAAGTCTTTTCCCGACCTGAACCCGAAAGTCCCGAAAAGCAATGGAGGGGCATCTTTCTGAAGTATAGAAACTGAAAAGGCATTATACTTTTTAATGAATGCTGAGGTGTAATTATTTTTGTTGCAGCATGCTGCAAACAACGGCGGGTCTGAACTTACCTGGAATACCGTGTTGGAGATGAACCCGTTCCCTTCGTTCCTGTCTCCCGAACTCACTATGAACAATCCGTAGGTTAATTTGAATAAAGCCTCAACATTCATGGGATATTATTTACCAGACTTAAATATAGTGCTTTTTTTGAAAGGCAACCAGACACAGGGGAAGGGGAATGGATTTTCTACAAACCCACTAAAGAACAGAAAAGAAAATACCTGTAACACCTATCATTTGTGGGTTACAGGTATTGATTATTTTAAAAAAATATCTAATTCTGTGCGTGGGCAACTTCCTCTTCAAACTGAAAGAGGATAGTTGAAAAGTATCTCTCGCCTGTATCGGGAAGAATGGTCACGATTTTCTTGCCCTTATTTTCAGGCAGCAGTGCGAGTTTCAAGGCAGCAAAGGCTGCAGCTCCTGAAGATATTCCGACAATAAGCCCTTCGTGCCGGGCCAGCGCACGGCTGGTCTGAAATGCCTCCTCGTTATTCACGGTAACGATGCCATCGATGATATCGGTGTTCAGTACTTTCGGTATAAAACCTGCACCGATGCCCTGTATCTTGTGCGGACCGGGATTGCCTCCCGATAGTACCGGTGAATCAACCGGTTCAACGGCTATCATCCTGATGCCCGGTTTTCTGTGTTTCAGCACTTCTCCCACACCTGTGATAGTACCTCCGGTACCAACACCGCTGACAACAATATCAACCTCACCATCTGTGTCCCTCCAAATTTCTTCGGCTGTGGTGCGCCGGTGGATTTCAGGGTTTGCAGGGTTGTTGAATTGCTGTGGTATGAAAGAATTTGGTGTCGATTGTACAAGTTCTTCGGCTTTTCTTATAGCTCCTTTCATGCCTTCGGCACCCGGTGTCAATACAAGCTTTGCCCCCAGGGCTTTTAAAAGGTTCCTTCTTTCCAGACTGAATGTTTCGGGCATAGTGAGGATCAGTTTATAACCTTTTGATGCTGCAACAAATGCCAGGGCTATTCCTGTATTTCCGCTTGTAGGTTCAATGATCACGGAACCTTTTTTCAGCAGGCCCTGCTTTTCGGCATCATCTATCATGGAATATCCAATCCGGTCTTTCACACTTCCTGCGGGATTAAAGTACTCCAGCTTTGCTATGATCGTTGCCAGTGTTTTATTTTCTCTGTTAAAATTTGATAACTCCAGAAGGGGAGTATTACCTATCAGGTCGGTTAAATGCTTTGCTATTTTTGTCATTGTGTTATGAATAAAGTATCCGGAACAAAAATACTTTACATTGCAGGGCTGTAAAATCCCCTGTAAAAGGCATTTTCATACCATAAATGTGGGAGTGGTAATATTTACCGGATCGGCTTCCTGCATTGGAGAATTATTACCGTCTGACTATCTGAACTGATTGTCATGCAATTTTTTGAATTCTCCATTCATCTTCAGCAGTTCCTGGTAACTTCCCTGTTCGATAATCTCTCCGTTCTGAAGTACAAAGATCAGATCCACATTCCGGATGGTGGAAAGTCTGTGTGCAATAACCACGCTGGTCCTGTTTTTCATCAGGTTATCGATGGCCTGCTGTACCAGGCGTTCCGATTCAGTATCCAGCGCTGAGGTGGCTTCATCGAGGATCAGGATCGGCGGGTTTTTAAGGATTGCCCTAGCAATGCTGATACGCTGCCTTTGTCCGCCAGAGAGCTTACTGCCACGGTCGCCGATCACCGTATCAAAGCCGTTTTCTGTGGCCAGAATAAATTCATGGGCATTGGCGATTTTCGCTGCACTCATAACGTCACCGAGGGTGGCGGTGTCGCTGCCGAAGGAAATATTATTGAAAATGGTATCGTTGAACAGGATCGGGTCCTGGTTCACGATGCCAAATAAATGCCGCAGTTCGTTCAGTTTTATCTCCCGTATATCGGTACCGTCAATGCTGATGTTCCCTTTTTCAATATCGTAAAACCGGGGCATCAGGTCCACCAGTGTCGACTTTCCTGAGCCCGACTGACCTACAAGGGCTATGGTCTGGCCTCTTTTGATGGTGAGATTGACGTTTTTTAATACATAATCCTCACCGTACCTGAACCATACATCCTTGTATTCAATAGTATCATTGACCTTTTCAACTGGTTTAGGATTGGGGGCATTTACGATAGGGTTTACCGTGTAAAGCACCCTGTCCATCCTTTCCACAGATGCCATTCCCTTTTGAATATTATAAAAGGCTGAAGAGAAAGCTTTGGTGGGCTGGATGATGGAATAAAACAATACGATATAAGCAATAAACATCGAGGGTTCCAGCATGGTCTGATCGGAGAGTATCAGCCTGCCTCCGTAAACCATCACCGCCGCAATGATCACGGTAGCCAGAAATTCGCTGAGCGGACTGGCAAGCTGGTGCCGGCTCATGGCTTTATTCTGGAATTTCCGGTAATCCTCGTTTTGTTTTTTCTGCAGATCGGTCATCTTCCGCTCGGCATTAAATGCTTTGATCACACGCAATCCTCCCAGGCTTTCTTCGATGGTTGAGAGGATAGTGCCCATCTGGTTCTGCGACCTCAGCGATGCCTGCTTCAGCTTCTTCCCGATAATTCCGATTAAAGCGCCTGCCACAGGAAATAGAATAAATACAAAAAGCGTGAGCTGCCAGCTTACAAAGATCATGGTGGCAACCGTAAAAATAATGATAATAGGATTTTTAAAGAACATGTCGAGCGAAGTCAGCACGGAACTTTCGATTTCCGCCACGTCGCCCGTCATCCTGGCAATAATATCTCCTTTTCGCTCTTCCGTGAAAAACCCTATCGGAAGGCTCAGCACCTTTTTGTATAGCATGTTGCGGATGTCGCGGACCACATTGTTGCGTATGGCAACCATGGTGAGACTGGACAGGTAGTGGAAACCGGTTTTCAGAAGGACCATGATAATGAAAAAAACCGCTACAAATACCAATGTTTTAAATGGGGCGTAAGTATCAGAAAGATATTGTATATAGGCATAGAAATTGTTGATGGCTACAGTCCTTAATTCCTGTATGGATTCACGCAAACCTTCGGATAAGGAAAAGTGGATTTCCATCATGGAATATGCCTTGCCATCGGTTTCAAAGAGTAGTTTAAGTACCGGTATAACCATTAGAAACTGGAACAACTGAAAAATGGTGCCCAGTAAATTGGTCAGCACATTTAAAATGATATACTTCTTGTAAGGAGGAAGAAATCTGAGGAATAGTTTCAAAGCGTCTTTCATGGTCAGATGCCTGTATAGTTGAAGGGTGTGATCGCTTTCAATTCAGTTTTAACAGAGTCGCTTACATCTAACGATTCAATAAAAGCTTTTATTCTTTCTTTGTCGATTTTTTCACCGGTACGGGTAAGTTTCAGCAGGGTTTCGTAAGGATCGGGGTAGTTCTCGCGCCGCAGGACAGTCTGGATACCCTCTGCAACAACGCTCCAGTTATTGTTCAGGTCGTTGTTGATCTTTTCCCTGTTGAGGATCAGCTTGTCCAATCCCTTCATGATGGATTTACAGGCTATTACCGTATGGGCCAGGGGTACACCGATATTCCTCAGCACTGTGGAGTCTGTGAGATCACGCTGCAACCGTGATACGGGTAATTTTTCAGCCATGTAACCCAGCAATGCGTTGGCAACTCCCAGGTTACCTTCGGCATTCTCGAAATCGATGGGATTTACCTTATGGGGCATTGTGGAAGATCCTACTTCACCCTCTTTGATCTTCTGTTTGAAGTACTCCATGGATATGTAGGTCCATACGTCCCTGCAAAAATCGATGAGGATTGTGTTGATACGGGCAATGTTCTGGAAGGAGGCAGCCAGATTATCGTAATGCTCTATCTGTGTGGTGGTCTGCTGACGCTCAAGCCCGAGCACCTGGTTTACAAAGGCATTGGCAAATTCAGACCAGTCAATATCAGGATAAGCGGCATGGTGGGCGTTGAAATTTCCTGTGGCGCTTCCGAACTTTGCCGATACCGGCATTTGTTTCAGAAGCGCTGTCTGTGCCTGCATCCTTTCAATAAATACCCTGATCTCTTTACCCATCCGTGTTGGTGAGGCCGGCTGACCATGGGTATGGGCCAGCATGGGAATACCTTCCCATTCTGTGCTCAGGTTAATGAGAACATCCATCAGCTGCTGGTTCAATGGAAAGTATACCTGAGAAAGGAAATCTTTGTAAGAAAGGGGAACAGCCGTATTATTGATATCCTGGGAAGTGAGTCCGAAATGGATATATTCCCTGTACTTTTTAAGTCCCAGGTCAGGGAAGCGTTTCTTCAGGAAATATTCAACGGCTTTAACATCGTGATTGGTAGTTTTCTCTATTTCTTTAATTTCAGCAGCATCTTTCTCGGAAAAATTCCTGTAAATATCTCTGAGTTTCTCAAAAACTTCCTTATCGATACCTGAAAGTTGTTCAAGTCTGTACCTGCAAAGCGCGATGAAATATTCAATTTCGATATGTACCCGGTACCGGATCAGTCCAAACTCTGAAAAATAGGGGGCCAGTTCTTTTATTTTATCTCTGTAACGGCCATCTGCCGGTGAAATGGCTGTAAGCGTATTCAGATTCATAGATGCTGAGTTTAGCTTCCAAAGTTAGAAAAAATTGGGAGAGGGAAGTTTGGAAAATGCAGCGACTCGTGTCATATGTTGAAGTTACCTTCAACATCCATAAAGTCACCATTTTATAGATTATTTTTCTATATTTGGTCGGGTACTCTTATAAATATATTTCATTGAAGGCCGGATTAATTTAACAAAGTTTCTTTGAGATATTATATTCAACAGAACTTCAACTATACATTAGGGTTATAATTGAAGAGTTTGTAGGTCAAATCATTACGATTACTTAATGGAATAAAGTAATAGAATAGATGAAACTTCTCGAAAAAATTTTAGTTCCGGTTGATGTAAACACCGACTCAAGGGAACAAATAAATGCCGCAAAAAAAGTAGCATTTAAATACAAGTCTGTAATCATATTACTTTATGTAGTACCTGATGACGACCTGAAAGATGAGACAAAGGGCCTGATAAAAAGATTTGTTGCTGCAATGCTTAATGAAATAAAGGATTCCCTTACCAGGGAAGAAATAAGTGTTATAGAACCTGTTATTGCATTTGGCAACCCCCTTGATAAAATCATTCAGATAGCAAACTCCGAGAATGTTAATTTAATTCTTACAGGATCAAATAGCAGAAAGAAAAGGTCGAAGTTTAAATTGGGTGTTACTGCCGAACAACTCGTTAGAATGTCGGAAGTGCCGGTATGGGTGGTTAAGACTAAAGAAAAGACAATACTAAATAATATACTTTGCCCCATTGATTTCTCAAAACCATCAGAACGTGCACTTAATAATGCCATTTTATTGGCCAGACAATTTGAGGCAACCCTTGGTATTTTAACGGTTTATGAGCCCCTGATTCATGTTTCAAAAAGAATAAATGTGGATTTGGACGAAGAAAATGCATCCAGACTGGATAAAGTTCACAGGAAAATGGAGTTTTTTATCAGAAAATTTGATCTTGATGGGGTGAATTATAAGGCAGAAGTCAGATCCGGCGTAATTCATGAAAACATATTAAACGCCATAAAAAAACAGGGGTTTGATTTGCTGATAATGGGTACAAATGGCCGCACCGGATTAAGCAGGTTTTTCATGGGAAGTATAACCGAAAAGGTAATTCGCGAAATGCCCTGTTCAATTATTACTGTGAAAGAGAAGGATATTATTCAATTAAAGATTGACAATGAGATCAGAGAAATAGAATTACATTTTCATAACGGGAATGAATTAGTCAAAAATGCTTTTTATCAGGATGCAATAATTGAATTTCAGAAATGCCTGCAAATAAATGATATGCATATACCTTCCATGTATAGACTGGCAAAAATCTTTGATAAATTAGGCGATGTTAATAAATCAGAGTTTTACATGAAAATGACTAAAGAGATATTATCCAAAATCTGGGACCGAAAAATTGAGGAGGAGATCCGAAGAAATTATCATTTATAAACACAATGAGTTAAATTAAAGATACTTCTTGTATTCATTGTTTAGCAGGTAGACCAAATTCAGAATATGAGTGGAATTAATAATGCTCACAACCGGCAAAATTGGCTTTTAATTGTTAGATCTTTTCATATAATCGTATGATTGGTATATTAGTTCTCTACCTTCTGATGTCCTTTGGACTTTTTTTACTGCCCAAACGGTTCAAAAAGTACATTGGTGTAGGACTATCCTTTATACAATTCCTTGTATTTGCCTTTCTTGCAGTGCAATATTTATCAGTTTTTAATTCAGGCCCATACAGCACAATATATCCGTGGATCCCCGGTCTGGGGCTTAATATTGAGTTCACTTTCGACGGTTTGAGTCTGCTCTTCGGTTTACTCATAACAGGCATAGGAGGGCTGATCTTTTTATATGCTCATGCATACATGGACCATTACGAAGGGACCGGTAAATTTTATTTCTACCTGAATATTTTTTCTGCTTCCATGCTTGCATTGGTTTTTTCGACAAATATGGTACAGCTTTTTATATGTTGGGAACTGACCAGTGTGCTTTCCTTTTTGTTGATCAGTTTTTTTCACGAAAAAGCAGAAGCCCGAAAAGCAGCATTTCAATCACTTTTTATCACTGCATTGGGAGGATTAAGCCTTCTTGCCGGTTTTGTTCTGATTGGAAGTATTACCGGCAACTATACATTGTCGGATTGGATAACAGGCGCCGATTCAGTAAAGGAAAGCAATCTCTACCTGCCGGCCTTACTGCTGATTTTACTCGGAATATTCACAAAATCGGCCCAATTTCCTTTCCATTTTTGGTTACCGGGGGCCATGCAGGCACCT
>Ga0123335_1005947_pt1 | contig 14514 bp, 9 predicted proteins | sample BiotimSIPDNA_2_FD_89707 | JGI IMG/M metagenome (GOLD analysis project Ga0123335, IMG submission 89707) | Anaerobic biogas reactor microbial communites from Washington, USA - Biogas_R2 time_0 SIP DNA | ecosystem: Engineered > Bioreactor > Anaerobic > Unclassified | place: Washington, USA... | reverse complement strand
TTGCATGTGTTAGCGTTCATACAAAAGGGTAGTGGATTTCCCGGATGCTGGCGATGTTTTTCCAATTCACCGCTGTATTTTTATGCTGCCATCTGCTGCACTTTTATTTTGCCATACACAATCTGGGGTTTGAAAAAAAGCGTTGATCATCCTCATTGCTAATACTCCTTTATTAATTATTTCTGATCGCGACCCTCCTTACAAATATTTTTTTGTTTTAATAATAAAAACGCTTTTAGGGCGAACTTAACAAAACCCTATATTGGATGCGCCTTGTGTTAGATATAAAAAGGCCAATAGCAGTGATAAAGAGAATAAAATACCCTCTATCCCAGTATTGGCCGGCGTTTGGCTTATTATGTTTTATTTAACACAAGGGTTGTTGTGTTAAATTCGTTTTATTGCATAAAATGCTTAAAATAATTATCCAGCTTGTGCTGGGTATTCCTCGGCCCAGTATGCAACGCATTGTTCTGCCAACCATTCTTCAAAACAGATTTGCACATACTGCCGATCCACGCTATCGTCAAACTCGACGGTTTTAGTAATCCTGCCATCGATGTCGCCGCTATCATAGACGAAGACGAAGCGTTTCATATAATTCCTCCTCTCTGATATATTTAGGATAAAAAAATCCTTGAATCCAATTCAATCTCTTGAAGCAGATTCAAAGACTTTTGACAGTAACTTTGACAGAAATCAGCTCGTTTTAGGGTAAACTCTACTAATCTATAGAGTGCTATAGTATGAAGTTGAAGTGCCTAGAATAGAGTATTTGAGGATATGCAGTGCCAGCCCGTGCTATCTATTAATTTCCTCCGGAGCCGGGTGCGGAGGTTCGATTCCTCTCAGGCGTACCATCGAATAAATCGGCACTTTCGTTTAGGCGAAAGTGCTGTTTTTTTATTTTGACACCTTATCTGACACCTTATGATTTCTGGACTGGCTATCGGGCCGGTCATCCGGCTCCCTGGGGCTCGGGTTGTTGGCCACCAGTCTCAGACGGGGAACTTCGCTTGAAGTCTCCAATGGATCCACTTCCTTGGCTTCCGCTGCCAAGAGCTGCGGTTCCGGTTTAGGCAGGCAGCCTGCCATAACATCATCCATCCTTGCTGCGCTGGCTGCTTTCATTTTATCCAAGACATGGGTATAGGTGTTAAGTGTAGTACTTACGTCTGCATGGCCCAACAGCTCTTGAACCGTTTTTATGTTTTCCCCTCTTTCAATAAGAAGGGTCGCAAACGTGTGTCTCAGATCGTGGAAAGCAATGTGTTCCAGCCCAGCTTTATTCAAAGCCCTGCAGTGCAACTCGTAGAGCCTTCGAGTGTCCAGTCGTTTCCCGCAGGACTGGCAGAATACCAACCCTTCATTATGATATGCTGACCCGGCTAATAGCTTTTCCTGCTCTTGACGATTTTTGTGTGCCTGCAGCTCATTCAACACGCATGTAGGAAAATACAGCGACCGCGCTGACCCATCAGTCTTCAACACCTCGGTCAGGAGACTGTGGCGGACCAAGTTATTTTCTGCCATTTACGACAGGATACTGTCACTTATAAGATTTATAGTTAATGTATGTTCGATTGGGGAGGTGCATTGTATTGGCCCATGAAATAGAAACTATGTTTTATAACCGGGAAGTACCCTGGCACGGGTTGGGGGTAAAGGTTGAAAAAACACTTAATAGCCCAGCAGCATTAAAGATGGCCGGACTTGATTGGGAAGTGTTACAGCGTCCGGTGCAGGTTGATGGGGTGGTGCTGAATGAATACCAAGCTAATGTCCGCAGCTCTGACAAAAGTGTACTGGGTATTGTGGGACGTGACTATAAAGTTGTGCAAAACCAGGACGCCTTTGCTTTTACCGATAAATTGCTAGGAGCAGGTACTCGTTACGAAACCGCCGGCAGTCTCCAGAAAGGTAAACGCGTCTGGTTGTTGGCCCGCATGGAACAAAATGAGATCCTGGGCGATCCCGTAGTTCCCTACCTATTATTTTCAAATGGTCACGATGGCCGGAATGCGGTTAGAGTAGCTATAACCCCGGTTAGGGTGGTCTGCCAGAATACCTTGAATCTAGCTCTGAAGAATGCTGAAAGGTCCTGGTCGGCTACGCACATTGGACGCTTAGAAGATCAAATTCCAGCGGCAGCGACGGCCCTTAGTCTGGCCAACAAGGACCTGGAAGCTGCGGCGCTCCGTACTCTTGCGTTGACCGATCTCTATTTGAATGAGCTTTCTAAATCAGCCCAGTCTCTAGTTAAGAAAAAAGTGAACGATAAAGAAATTGCACGACTGGTAGAGCAGGTTCTCCCATTAACCCCGGATCGTTCCCGGCACAATCGCATTTACGAACTGCGCTCTGAACTTCTTCTTCGCTACCATGAAGCTCCGGACTTGCGTGATTTTCGAGGCACTGGTTGGGGTTTTATAAATGCGGTTAGCGATCTGGTCAGCCACACCGCTCCTAAGCGCTATACTACCACCTTTCAGGAGAATCGTTTTGCTAAGGTAACAAGCGGCGCTGTAGAACTGGATCGAGCCGTTAGATTACTGTTAGCAATGTGAATTATTGGGCTTCATGTGTTAGGATGGTTGGAAGAATAACTAATATGGTTTGGGAGTATATATTAGTTTTGGCTTCTCTTATCACCCTGGCCTTTAAGGAAATAATCCAGGCATGACCATAACAGGAGTGGTTATATTCGACGTCCCCGTGGACGCCCAGGGATTTGTTTTAAAGGCCAACGGCGGCATGACAGGCAGTGAGATTACCTTAAAAGTAGAAGAGCTGTAGTCGTATTCTATAAATTACTGATAAGTTTAAATTCTGGCACCGATCGGACCGCAGCGATAGCTGAGGCCCGGCGGATTGTTAGCAATTCTTCAATTCAAAGACAAATCCCGGGCATATTCAAAAGGAATAGATTCGCCATTGTCAGTTTGTGAATACGCTGTTTCGTAGTGAGAATACTCAGATATCTTTGCTGCACTCCAGCCTTTAAATTTTTTAGCCACTTTCCGTAACACTTCCAATTCGTCTTCAGAAAATACCTCGACAGAAAAGTCGGTTAGCGCATCGATTCTAGTGCCATATTTACCCTCAATTAAGGTAATATATACCTCGTCCAGACTACCATACAAATAATCATACCAGCGCGGAACCGGTCCAAAATGATTATGCTGATAAACTAGTCCGGTAATCGCCTGCCGTCCATTCAGTTTATAGCAGAGCATATCGGAAAACCATAACAACTTGTTCATACGGGTTACATAAATAGGCCCTTCACGCTTAATAAAATACAAAATGGCCTGTACCGTCTTTTCCAGGTTAAAAGGAGTAAACCCATTAAAAACATTCGGGATCTGGCCATAAGCCTTCACCAGCCGGCGTGACCGCTCTAGTAATTCTTCAGACTCCTGACCAGACTTTTCATCCAAGTCTTTCAAAGCTGCTACTACCTTGGCACAGGCTATCGAGGTAAGCAAATCCCTATTTTGCTCAAAAATATTAGCAAAAACGCCAGGGTCATTGAGGCTTAGCAGGGTTGCACTATGCGCCCGGTCTGGGATCTGCCCCTTTAAATAACGTAGAATAGTGATTTCGCCCCAACCCAAAATTTTGGACAATGGTTTGGCGCCAATATTATAACGCTCCAGAATGGTCTCAATCTCGGGAACCGTAATAATCCCTTGCTGCTCCCGAAAAGCATGATCCATCCGATCCAGGTTAGCATCATTCAGCGCCGGTATATATACCCTGGAGCCGCACTGCCCGCAATAGGCATTTTCAACTTCACAATGTACCGGTGTTCCCTTAATGGTATGGCTATCCTCTTCGTTTTTAATAATCACATCGTTCGCTTGGTCACACAGGTAGCAATAAACCTTATCCATAGCCAGGTCCCCTCCTTTATGCTCCTGCCTAATCATCATATTCCTGTTCATGAAAGGATACACAAATAACCTTGGCCCGGAGTTTTATCTTGATATATAATACATGCTCATCGTATTGATAAAGAAAAACCCATAGCCATTCTCCAGGGAAATCATAATCCGGTACCGTCTCGTTATAATGCTTTTCATCCAGTTTCATTAGGATACCGGCCACATCCCTATGCCGCAATCCCAATTCTTCCATACACTGCTGATTCTTTTGATCCTCTCGAGGCCAAATAATGAGGTTATTGAGTGCATCAAGCATAAGCTTAGCCTGAATATCTTGCAGATAGGATATTACTTCCGACTTGGGCCGAACCTCCCCGTCCGCCATGTTGCCACCTCTATCTATAAATAGATTAACACGACAGAGAGTCTTCTTCAAGATAAATAGTATCTTTTGATACTATTATTCCCTGTCGTTTGATTTTGATACACTACAATTCCCGTTGCCGTTTATCGGCCTCCGCCTGCAAGCGGCGCAACATGGTGGCCACAGTAAGATCGCGTTTACGCCCACGTTCCCCATCAGCCAATCGTTCAGCTGCACCAATCGCTGCCTCCAGGACAATGCGTGGAATAGTAACCGAAGCCTGATCCCCTAGGCGGGGTACCGTAGGGTCAAAGAACATGGCAGACTGGTAGTTGCGCAAGATATCCGCAGGCAAATTATTGATGATTATTTGGGGGCGTTCACTCACAATACTGTTAATATCACGAATGGTCGCCCAAAAGCCCGGATTGTCACCGCCTTGAGCCGATACTACCTCTAGTAAATCCTTTCCCGCCAAATAGTTGATAACCTCCTGTGCCTGAGCGGCCCGCACATTATCGCGTTCAATAGCCGCAGCCGCAGATATAGGATTAAACTCCTCCTGTACCATCCTTTCAAACTGTTGGCGTAATGGCAAAATATCCGATTCCGTAAGACAATACTCCTCGGCCAGATCCATATCCTTTAAATCCTGATACGAAGTAATGAGACGAATCTCCACTACGCTATCAGGCTTACAGGCAGCCACTGCATAGGCATGTATTTCCACCTCCGGCATTCCGGGAACTGTTACCGTTAGACGTTGTACACAACCAGGCAGAGGGAAGGAACCTACTGCTTCCAGGATACTTTCAAAAGCAACATCGCCATAAGTGGCAAAATGCAGGGGCGGCCGCGTTTCCCCCCATCCTTCTTCGTACAGTTCCCTGGCTACGGTCAGGGCCGTTACCTGCGTCATATGGTCCCAGCCATTGAGCAGATAAACCAAATGCTGATCGTGAACCAAAGTTTGTCCACCGCGGGAAGCCAGGTAAGACGACTCGGTAATACTGTCCCAGATGTCCGCCAAACTCACCGGGCAACTAGCATATTCCTCTTGCTGTTTTAAACGCATATAAATATTGTAGAGATCCTCGGGCTCCATCTGCATGCTGCGGGCAAAACGCTGCTGCTCCCTAATCTTTCGTTCCACTTGCCGCTGCAGCTCGTCCAGCGTCATCCTATGTTCAGCCAACCGGGAGAAATCCTCCTGGTCCAGTGGTAGCAGTGATAGCTGCTGCGAACCGACAATTAGACTTGCCTGCTGTAACCGGGCCAGTAAACGACCATAAACCGTTTCTTCGGCACTCTCAACGTAACATAGGTTCTCAACATATATATCTTTATGCCTCTGACCGATACGATCAATCCGGCCAATACGCTGTTCAACTTTCATGGGATTCCAGGGCAAGTCAAAATTAATCAGCAAATCGGCGGTCTGCAGATTCAAACCCTCGGCAGCAGCATCGGTGCACACCAATATATCTATCTCACCCGCCAGGAAACGCTCTTTAACTTCTTCGCGGGTAACACCAATCATGGCTTCCTGATCTGGATGATAACAGGACCCACCCTCTCCCGAGTAGGTGCCAATCAACATCCGGGAATCTTTTATTCTAAGCTGCTGCACAATATCCTGCAGGGTATCGTAGAAACGCGTAAAAACAACAGTCTGTCTGATACGTCCGCTGCTGGCATCTCGCCGCTCATCCAGTATGCTTAACAGGCGCAGCATCTTGGAGGCCGGTTCACCCTCCAATCGGCCCAGACCCTCAAGCAAGTGTTTAATATAATTATGTTCCCATTCCAGGTCAGCCGGGGTGCGATTAGCCAGCAACGATTCCACCGCTTCCAGGTCACTCTCGTCTACGCTTTCAAAGACCAGTTCCTTGAGATCCGATTCTTCCGCAGCAAGACTCTCCATCTCCAACGCCAGCTCATGCTGCAGGGTGGCATCAACTTTCTTGAGCCGTCTTTCCATGGTGGCTCGAAAGGCATATATGCTGGAAGCAAAACGCAAACGGAAAAAGCTCAAGAGGAAACTAATCATCTGTCTGCTGGAACGATCGCCGTGGGTTCTAATCTGTTCGGCCAAGCCCGCCAGATATATCTCCAGATCATCGTAGATAGCGCGCTCACCTTCGGTAAACACGACCGGTTGGAGCGGACGTATATGCCTGTGGGCCAGGTTTTCAGTGAGCTGTCCCTTGTCCCGGTATACCTCCAGCAACTCCCGGGTATGGCGCATCATAACCCGAGACAGGGGGGCGGCACTAAACAGGGTGGGCAACATAAGAGCCAGATCCCGCCCGCGGGGGATATGCCCGTCAACTAGCCAGCGCTCAAAAACCCGCCGGCGGTTGAACGGAATCACCGTCTCACTGATATAGTGCCAGCATATGGGGTCCTGCCTTTCAATTGCCTTTACCGCCCGCCGTAGAAACAGCCATTCTGGATCGCTCACCTGGCGGCCTTCCAGCAGTTGGCCCAATATATTGTAATATTGCTGTGATAAAATCGGGTCATATTGAAAAGCCCCAACCCGGTTGGTCAATGCCAGCAAGTCGCTGACCTCTACCGGATGAATTTGCATAGGGGTTGCGGTAGCCAGCCACATCGATCTGGCTTGTTTACGCATTTGGTTACGCAGTGTGCTGTATAAATGACCATAATCCGGATGTGCCCTGGCGCCTGCAGCCGGGTTGCGCCGGCGGGCGGCATGCGATTCATCAACCAGGGCAAGATCAAATTTCGGCGCTCTCATTAAGGATTCCTGATGGTTCTGCCGGGCTATTAATCCAGTTGACACGATAATCAAATCGGGATCATATATGGCATTGGCAGCACGAATCGACGTTTGCGGATAAATATAATCATGTGCTAGGTCCGGCACCGTACGTACCCGGCCAAAGGGGAGCAGCATTTTCGAGGCCATTTCCCGCTGCCACTGACGCGTCAAACTGGCGGGGGCTGCGATTAAGATCCGGCGGGCCAACCCGGACAGATACAGCGAACGCATAGCCAGGCCAGCCTCGATGGTTTTGCCCAGGCCCACTTCATCACATAACAAATAAGAATAAGGCCAGCCGTTAATCAAACGACGGGCCACAATTTCCTGATGCGGCCAGGGAGCCACCGGCGCTGTATTCATCCCCACCAGACGCCCTCCCGGCATGCGCGGTGCATCTTTTATAACTGCAAACTGGAGTATTTCCATGGCAGCCGGCACTGCTGGCTCATCATTCACCAGTGCCGGCAGACCATCCAGTTCCACCGGCACTTTGATTCCCTCGGCCAAAGCTATCAGATTCTCTTTAACCGCCTGGGGTAAGGTATAAACCGGCAAACAGGGATGATGCCCCGCCCACAATATCTCGAAATCCCCGGCTGCCTGCTGGGTACGCTGGTATTCCATGCCCCCCCACCAGTCGCAGTGGACATCCACATTCTCAGCATTAAGCATCAGTGCGGTCTTGGATTCATTCAAAGTGCCGGAGCCATATAAGCGCTGACCAAACTCATCGCGAAGAATAAACCATTTCTCATGCACATAGCCATCCTGATTATCCTCCAGCCGAAGTGCCGCTCCAGTAAGCGCGTGTCGCCTCAGTGCCACCTTCACTTCCAAGTATCCCTGTGCCACCATCCAGGCCAGCAGGGTAACCCCATTATTAACCCCTTCCGGCCAGCACTCCGGCTGATCCAGTTCATTATTCAAACAGTTTACCAGGCGCTGGGCATCACCATCCAGGATTGCCTGCACGTCGTGGGTTTCCAGATCAGCCCCGACGATCAGGCGCATCTTACCCTGCCGGCCCACAAAACTAGAAAAGCCCTGCGAGGCGGCCGCCAGTGAGCTGGAGCGGAAATATCCAGCCACCCGGTCATAATAGGTCGCCCGAGTCAAGGCCGGGATATAAAAATCATGCAGCATATCTACCGGCCGGCCATCAATCAAGGTAGAGGAGGTCCGATAGCTTAGCCGCCAATCATAGGAAGCCAGCCCCCTCCGTTCCGGTCCCTGCTCACTATTTATCCTTTTGTCAGGTACTTCTTGCATGTTTTCTCCCACTGCTATTTTAGGCCGAAACGCAGTTCCTCCGCTTCCTGCCGCAGTTTGTCGTCATCTATCTCCGCTGCCCATATCGCCAGCAAGTCCAGGATAAGCTGTTCACGTCCCGCGGCTTGGCTTTGCAAATAGGGTCGGGCCACGGCTATATCCCCTGCCCGGTAGGCCATCAACAAACCTTGCAGAGTATCCCATTCGGTCTGGGGATGGCTCATTCTATCGCTATGGCGCTCCTCAGGAGAAACCAGGCGTAGCTTGGAGCCGCGGCGAATCAGGGGTGCAAAGTACCCCGCCGCCTGGCTGTCGCACTGGCGATTGCGGCGCGCCGCTGCTTCATCGTTAATACCAATCATGGCGCCATTTACTGCATATCCGGCTGCTTTAGGTTCCAGGCTGATATTCAGCGACTTGGATAGGCTCAAGGCTTCATCAAAGGGAAACTCGGCTAAACCAAAAATGCCAAACAGGGTAAGTGCCATGGCAGCTTCTGGGTTGAGGTCGGCTACCTGCAGCCGCCCACCGGAGATACGGGTGACTTGATACTGGGCCACTACTGCACTGGCCTCACTCATCGCCCGCAGGGGGCTGACCAGTTCATCGCCGTCCAGTACTGGCCAGTGCTGGGACAAGACCTGCAAGGCCCGCCCATAACTGGCTACCATCTCATCTACTGGATTCAAGCCTAGCGGGGCAAACTCATCCAAACCATCACGTACTGCCTGCCGCACCTGAGGGGCTACCCCTCGGCCACCGATCCCGCTCCAGGTGGCGGGCTGGTGGTCACCACTGTCCAGACGTTTGCGACAGGATATGAATATGGAACTAGCCGCGGAAGCATTATTCATTAAGTGTTGGGAATTAGCAAATTCTGATTCAACCGGTAACGATCCAGTAATTATCCAGCCTGTTTCGATCAGCGACCTAGTCAAGGCCTCCCATGCTTCCTGGGTCTTATGGGTGAACATCAGAGTCATAATGCCGTCATATTTCAACACCCGGTAACATTCGGCAAATATTTCACCCATCAGTTTCTCATACTGGGCCGCCGCCTGTTTAGCCGTCCCATCACGGGAAGGATTGGCTACTGCCTCATCACTCTTATTGGTAAGACGGCGCGTAAATATGTCCGGGTACAAGTCAGCCAGCGTTCGCCGCTGCCAGACATAAAAGTAATCAGATAGCTCAGCATACTGTACATTATTATAATAAGGCGGGTCGACACAAATCAGATCCACTGATTCTTCTTCTACTTCCAAACGGGCAGCTGTGCCGCAAGTTATGTTTACCGGCGGAACCTGGCCGTCCAGCTTTTGATGCAGAGGCTGCAGTAATTCGGCAATCCCCGCATAGGCATCCAATACTTGGGATAAGCCCCAGGCGGCTCCCGAGTTAGGTCCGGTGAAAACCATCTCGCCGAAAGTCCATTTAAGCGAGAAATCATGGCGGCCAAATGTCCCTGAAACTATAGCTCTTTGCGGAATCCAGCGAGTCTGTTTGCTGTTATAATCAACGCCTTTGTCTATCATAAACTGCAGATAGGTTACCACCGCCCGGCCCCGCTCGGTTCCTAGTTCCTCCAGGATTAGCGGTCTAAGCCGGTTCAACTCTTCTATAAGGGTTAAATGTCCCAGCAACTGCCGGGGGGTGAACATATCGCACCAGCGCTTTATACCTACCCGAAGTAGCTCAAGTGTTTTGTGTCCTTGCGGTATTGATTCCGTGGGAATCAAACCCTTAGCCTCCCACTGCGGCCATTTGGTCGATAGTTTTATCTCCGCTGCTGCCAGGGCAGCCAGGTCGCGCTCATTAGGGGCGCGGAAGAAGCGTATTTTCTCGGTTTTTATCTCGCCCTTGCGCTCTCCGTTCTTATACCGCTCCGGTTGACCGTTCTTATCCAGTTTGGGCTGGAAACGCACGGCCACTACCACATAAAGCCGGTCCTGCCAGGTTCCCAATGGAGATTCCCCCCGGGCCTGCGCCTTGATTTCATCGGCGGAGATAGCCTGTTTGCAATGTATGCACTGCCCGACTCCTCCCTTGACCGTGGCCAGGTTGGGGTCCTCTCCGTTGGGTCCGCGACTGCCCTGCAACCGATAGGTTTCAAAGGACACCTTGCCTCCTCTGGCCTGGCCGTCGATCACCAATCGCACTCCCCACTTGTCGCCTTGCTTGGCCAGCCAGCAGTTATTCAGCAAGGGCGCTTCCCCACCACAATGGGGACAAGTAACCTGGCGGGTGTAGAGGTATCCATCAAGTTGTTCCTGATAAAAGCCTGCTACATTTTCATTTCTACAATGTTTTAGATGGTTGTCCAACTCCCTGCGCTCATTACCGGTTAACTCGGATGCAGGAAACAAATCCTTCATTTCCGATAACATCTTACTACGTAGTCGAGTACCCCACGCTTCAATATCCTTCAATAAGTCCATACTATAGCGAGCTGGGTAATCCAGAGTTGCAGTTTGAATAATAGTCGCTACCGGATTGAGATCGTTGGCAATTACCTTATGCCCCAGACGTAATGCCTCAAAAGGTATGGAACCTCCACCCGCCGTAGGATCAAGAACTGTAAACTGTTTCTCCTCCCCGCAGGTCAATCTGTTGGACACATTACTATATGCGCGTGTATATCCATATTTATCTTCCGGTGTACGTATCCCTAAATGATTCTCCCATTCAATTCTTTGTTTAGCCCAATAGGGATCTGCTGCTACAATCCTGATTGGTAATACATCACCAATAGCAATATTCTCACAATTGATAGGTTGATTCTCTGATAGCCATCGTTTCATGATCATATCCTGATTCGATATCGACTTCTTTTGAATAAGGCCGTCAATAATGGCTCGATTATTGGTTCTACGGGTTTGTTCCCTGATCAAGGCATTTAACACTTTATCATCTATTATTAGCTCAAGTTGACCATTAGCATTTTCTTCAGCTTGCTTTAATTGATCACTATCTAGTGTCCATTCCACATCTTCGACCTCTGCTATCGCTTTCTCAATGCCCAGCTGACGTAGAAACCAATTGGGGTCAGTATCCGCCGGGAGCAGTGAACCAAGAATAGCCGCCCGGCTAGGGGTGAGCGGTCTGCGTGCCCACCAGACATGCAGATAATAAAGCGGGGGTAAGGCTGAACTGGCGCCTCGTTCCCGCTGGGTTTCCGCCCCCACCTGGTGACAAGGGAAGCCGGCTTCAATCAGTCGTTTATTTTCATTTGTTTCATCATTTCTATTGATCATGGGCGATTCCCCTCTCATTTTCGCAAATTAGCGAGCATTTCCGGTATGGCCGGGTCACCGGGTTGGCCGCCCAGCATGATCCGCATACCGGCCTGTGCCCAGCGGTTGCCGGCGGCTCCATACTGAGTGGCCCGGGTCAGCCAATAAGCGGCTTCCTCCGGCGTAAATCTTTCTACCCGCCAGGCAATGAGTTCAACCCGATCCTGGTCGTTGACCCGCTCCTGCAGCTTAAATATCAAGGCCAGCTTGCAGCCGGCCGCCGTGTCGAGTGGAAGATTGCCGCGAAATTCTATTTGTCCGCTATGGATATAGCGTTGGATTTCCATAGGGATGCCGGCTTCATCGACAACTTCCCCGGCAATAGCCTGTACGGCCTTGAGACAGCGCCGCAATGATTGGCCATAGAGCAAACCCCGGTCGCGCAGCACCCGAGCTGGCCGGGTCGGGGTGTTTTCCAGGCTTAAATCCGGGCTGAATCTTTCCTTAACCACCAGTACCGGAGATGGTTTATCTTTTAATTCGGTAATCCGCAGTACCCACGGTGCGTTTCCCACCCGAGGAGCCAATGTGTGCTGATAATGCTGCTGTAATTGATAGCTGTCGTAAACCTTGTCGCCTGCCATTGCCACCATTCCTTACTTATTCTTTTTTAAGTTCCTGCATAAATAGGCAGGATTCATCCGGGTTATCAACCACGAGATAAACATCAGAGTCATCATCCCATTTAACTACTTGATCCAGTATTTCAAATAATTCACCCAGGGCTTTGATGTCCTCCGGTCCGGCGTTAACCAGTTCCAGACGCAGTTCTCCCTCTCCGGGCAATTTAAGCCGGGTGATATCCAGGCTGTCCATTCTGGTGGTGGCTCCCCGATTATAAATGCTGCCCAGGCGCCGTACCAGCGGCTGCAATCGCTTTACTCCCTCGCTGCCAGATAGCTTGAAGCTGTTTTCAACACTTTCCTGCAGCCACCCACGCGCCTTGGCCTCCTGCGCGGTAATAATCACGTCTCCTGCCTGCGGATTATACATCACGGCGGCAGTACCGCTTATCAACTCCGGTTTTTCCTCTTGATCGGGGGAACCATGATAAGCTACCAACTGGCCGGCTTTGACCAGGGTGCGCACCGCATCATTCAGCGTAGCTGTCGTTGCTTCACCGGGTGCTCCATCCAGTGCGCCGGCTAGATCCTCTACCTTTGCCTTTCCGGTCTGGGAGACTTGCTGGTAGACCTGCTGACGTACCTGATTGAGATCGGCCCGGGGACGAGGCATCCAATCACGCTGCCGGGCGCCGGCGATAGTAACCAGCCCATAACCCGCATCAGACAGGTTGATACCGAGAGGAATGTTCTTCTCCTGATAGTAGAACTCATCGGGACGTTCATTGTTTTCGTCACTATAGCGATAGAGGCACCAGGTGTTTTTATTCACTCCAGCCCGTATAATTTGTTCCAATACCCCGCTATCTTCTAAAACTGGCCAGCGCCTAACACAGTTGAAGTTCTGCCGCAGCTTTTCCAAGCTGACAGTGTCTCCTTGTTCAAAGAAGAGTGCCGTAATATTAAGCAAATCGGCCTGGGTAACGTGATTAGAAGTTATCAACTCTCCGTCATCTAGCAGGCTTTGCCTTATCACTTCAATAAAAGGTACACCGCCTTCGCCGCCGGCGGATTTGATTTCCTTGCGGATTATACTGCCGGTAGTGGAGGGATAATACAGGCTGGTATAGGTGCTGGCAACGGCGATGGCCAGGGCCTGCTCTCGTTCTGTCTGCCGTTTTTTGTAATCGGATTCCTCCAAGCGGCGGGGATGAATACCCCAGTTCTGCGGTTTTTGGGCCAGCAAGCGCATAGCCATTACTTGACGGCCTAGGTTCTCCAGGTATTGCCGGGCTTCGACTGAATGGGTCTGCTGGGTAGTGAATAAACCGGTTTCTTCGCCGAGACCCTGCACCATCACCGTATCCGGTACCAGTATAAAGATCAGGTTTTGTTGTTCGCGGGGGCGCTGATCGCCCCGGCTGGTGACTATGGCTTCCACATCAACTGATGCGGCGCTCAGGGATACTACCCCCAACACCGGTTTACCCTTTCCGTCGGGCAGATGTTCAGGCAGAGAAATGTCTGTTTCTACATGAAAGAAGCCGGCTCGGGCAGTTATCTGTTTGCGGGCGGTATCCGCCAACAGTTCCTTCACCGGGTCAATCCCGATATTGCCGCGTATACGTGCCAGTATATTATTAACGGTCGGCTCTTCACTGGCAAAATAGCGGCCTTGTTCCGAACGCAGGTAATAAGCACTTTCCTTGATTTCGTCTAGGGCTGCCTTGACCTGGGGCGGGGTCAGGCCGGGAAAAGACACCGCCAGCATGGCTTCCATTTCACTGATGCCAAAGAGGTTGGAGTTCAACCCCTCGTTCCTGCCTACCAGGCTATGCAGAAAAACTGTCTTCCAGGTATATTCATAGAGAGGATATCTGGCAGGATGGGGATTCCTTATGTCCGCCTGCTGGGCATTACTGCGTCCTCCCTCCAGGTTTTCGGTATCAATGCTTCCCACGTCAGCGTTCAAAATAAACATTAGATTGGAGCTGCCGGTACGGCCCAACAGTTCGTTGACTACCCGATCCGAACGCATGTCCAGGTGACAGGCATGAATCATCGGCACGGCTGTCGTTTCCAGCCATAGGCTGCGTACCACCAATGCCAGAACTCGCAACACGCCTCGGGTCCCCTGAAAGTTTTCCGCACTAGTCAATTTATGGGTAAGGAAATCAACTAGGGTAGGATGGAATGGATAATTGGCCAGCATACGATTATACATGTTATCACTGCTGGCTTCCTCGGGCAGAATGTCCTTGTTCCGTTTATAGAGCTGCAGGTATTCGTCAGCCGTGGTGCTCGCTGCATCCCGGTCAACCGATATAAAGAGCCGTTTGGCAAAGAC